>Ga0302314_10001850_pt1 | contig 39473 bp, 43 predicted proteins | sample III_Palsa_N2_3_FD_200533 | JGI IMG/M metagenome (GOLD analysis project Ga0302314, IMG submission 200533) | Peat permafrost microbial communities from Stordalen Mire near Abisko, Sweden - III_Palsa_N2_3 | ecosystem: Environmental > Terrestrial > Soil > Palsa > Peat permafrost | place: Sweden... | reverse complement strand
GCGCTCAAACACGAGCGTGAAGTACACAGCCTTGCCCGCGGGGGTGGGGTAGAAGCCCCACTGAGACGACAAGGTGGCGACCAGCATCAGGCCCCGTCCGGTCTCCGCATCGCCTGGAGCGTCCACCAGCACCGGCAAGGAGCGCGATGTGTCGTGGACATCAACGCGCAGCTGGCCGCAGGAGCAGCTGATGGCGAGCGTGACGAGCTTGCCCGCTTCCTGTCTGATGGCGTTGGTCACCAGTTCGCTGGTGAGCAGGACCGCGACGTTGGCGTCGATAGGGACTTCCCAGGCACAGATGGCCGCCCGGACCTGGCCGCGAGCTTCGGCCGCCGCTGCCGGTCCCGTGGTCAGCGGGACGCAGTGCCAGTACAGTTCGGTCGGACGGGTCGGCGCCATCGCGTTCATCGGGTTCCTTAGTGGCCTGTTCGAGCTGGTCCGGGAGAGCGCTGGTTGCTGCTATCGGAAGGTTCGAGCAAGAGGCTGATGTGCTCAGTGCCGGTTGCAAATGAAATAATTCTGCAAATTGCAGTGCAAGACATCGGTCAGCTGACGGATTTTGAACGACGGCCGACCAGCCGCCGGCTTCAGGACAGCGACTCGTCCAGGTCGCCGAGGGACTCGATGAGCTCCAGGTTGGCGGAGTAGTCGACTGGGCAGGCGATCACTGACACCGTGTCAGCCGCTAGCGCGGTGCGCAGCGTCGGCAGCAGCTCATCGGCCGCGCCTATCCGGTATCCGGTCGCTCCGAAGCTCTCGGCGTAGGCAACGAAGTCCGGATTGCCGAAGGTGGTATCCACGTTCCGGCCGATTTCCAGATCCATTTTCCAGCTGATCAGCCCGTAAGCACCATCGACCCAGATCAGTATCACAAACGCCAGGCCAAGCCGTAGCGCGGTCTCGATCTCCTGGGAGTTCATCAGGAAGGCGCCGTCGCCGGTCGCCACGAGCACCCGGCAGGCGGGCCGGGCGATCTTCGCGCCGATCGCACCGGGCACCGTCCAGGCCATGGTGGACAGGCCGTTGGAGATCAAGCACGTGCTCGGCTCGTACGTCGGGTACAGGCGCGCCATCCACATCTTCAGCGCCCCAGTGTCGACCAGCGCGATGTCCTGGCGACGCAACGCCGTCCGGGTATCGGCCACGATCCGCGCCGGAGCCAGCGGAAACCGGTCATCGCGCTGGCCCCGGGCCAGCTCACCGGCCAACAGGGCGCGGATGCGATCCCCGCCCGGGGCGGCCACGGCGCGCGGAGCGACCGCGTCAGCCAGCGCATCCAGACTGCGCCCGATATCGGACAGCAGCCCGACGGCCACGTCGTAGTGCGCGTCCACTTCGGCGGGGAACCGGTGCAGGTGAATGATCTTGGTATCGCCGCGCGGGTTGATCCGCACCGGGTCGAACTCCTGCAGCTCGTACCCGACGGCGATGATCAGGTCGGCGCGGTCGAAGCCGAAGTTCACGTAGTCGTGGCGCATGAACCCCACTGCTCCCAGGGCCAGCGGGTGATCACTGGGGAATACGCCCTTGCCATGAAATGTGGTCGCTACCGGAATTCCCAGCGTCTCGGCGAACCGGCGCAGGGCCGGGCCCGCGCCCGCCCGGGCTGCCCCGTGCCCGGCCAGCACCACTGGCGCGCGCGCCTCGCGGAGCAGGGCCGCGGCCCGCTCCACCTGCCCGGAGGACGGCTCATCCGGCCGCGGCACGTTCACCGGCAGCGGCTCCTGCCCGTCCGGCACCGGGGCCTGTTCCACATCCTCAGGGATGGCCAGGTAAACCGCCCCGGGCCGCTCGGTCTGGGCGAGCTTGAACGCCTTCCGGAACATCTCCGGTACCGCGCCGGGCGTGGCGACCAGCGCCGACCACTTGACCACCGGCGCGAACATCGGCACCAGGTCTACGCCCTGATGGGATTCCTTGAAACTGCGGTTCATCCCGACCTGGGCCGACAGGGCGACCAGCGGCGTGGAATTAGTCGTCGCGTCCGCGGTCCCCAGCAGCAGGTTGATCGCGCCCGGGCCCAGCGTCGCCGAGCACACCCCGGCCCGGCCGGTCAGCCGCCCGTAGACCTCGGCCATGAACGACGCACCCTGTTCATGGCGCGCCAGCACGTACCGGATCGGGGAACGGGAGATCGCCTCCACCAGGCGGATGTTCTCCTCGCCCGGGATGCCGAAGACGTGCGTGACCCCCTCGTTCTCCAGGCATTCGACAATCAGGTCAGCCGTACTGCGCGAGGACTCCGTCACGATCACGAGACTAGACCGCGCGGCCATCGGAAGGCATGCACGATGCCCGCGGTGACGTAGGTGGTGTCGTCCGGATCGTCTTCGCGTGAGCCGCCTTAGCTGCGGTCAGCGACCCGTCTCACTGGCCCGGAAGCGCCCGGCCGACGCGGACCGGGCAGACTGTCGGCATGCCCGATCTTCCGGTATGTCATTTCCGCGGCCGCGACGGTACCCGGCTCGCTTACCGCGAGGTGGGACAGGGACGGCCGGTAGTACTTATCCACGGCTACTTCTCCAACGCCTCCGTCAACTGGGTGAACTATGGCCACGCTGCGGCGGTCGCAGCGCGAGGATTCCGCGTCATCATGCCGGACCTGCGCGGCCACGGCGACAGCGCAAAGCCGCAGCATGCCGCGGGTTACCCGCCCGACATCCTCGCCGATGACGGGTTCGCGCTCATCGAGCACCTCGGGCTCACCAGCTACGCCCTGGGCGGGTACTCGCTCGGCGGCCGGACGACGATCCGGATGCTCGCCCGCGGCGCGGCGCCCAGCCGGGCGGTCGTAGCGGGCATGGGTCTCGACGGGGTACTCCATGCGTCAGGCCGCAACGCCCATTTCCGCCGCATCCTCACCCAGCTGGGCACGTTCGAGCGGCGCTCGCCGGAAGGAAAAGCGGAGGCGTTCCTGAAAAGCACCGGCGCCGACCCGGTCGCGATGCTGCACTTGCTCGACGCCGGCGTCGACACGCCGCCTGAGGAACTGGCGCTGATCAGCATGCCCGTGCTCGTTGTGGCCGGCGCTCAGGACGACGACAACGGCTCGGCCGAGGCCCTGGCCGGGGCCCTGCCGCGCGGGCAGGCGGCCCGGGTCCCCGGTAACCACATGAGCGCGGTCGCCCGGCCGGAGCTGGGGGCGGTCATCGCCGGCTTCCTCGATGAAGGGGCTGAACAGGACACCCGCTGAAGGCGTTGCCCGATGCTTTTCCTGGGCTGTCCATGGGGCAGGGGTTCAGGGGTTCACGGATTTGGATGACGGAGGGAGCACGGTGCGAGCCCGTGTCAGCGAGAAGGCGACGGTCGGCGTCGTCTTCACGGCCGCGGTGTTCATGAGTGCCCTGGACACCACCATCGTGAACGTCGCCCTCCCCACCATCGGCCGGGGCTTCGCGGTGGCCCCGACCGCGGTTGACGGCATCTCGGTCGCCTACCTGGTCAGCCTGGCCCTGTTCATGCCCGTCTCGGGATGGCTCGGAGACCGCTTCGGCGGCAAGCGCATCCTGCTTACCGCCACGGTCATCTTCACCGTCGCCTCTGCCCTGTGCGGCGCGGCCACCAGCCTGGGCGAGCTGGTCGCGTTCCGGGCCCTGCAGGGCATCGGCGGCGGCATGATGACACCGGTCGGGATGGCCATGCTCTTCCGCGCCTTTCCGCCCGGCGAGCGCCTGCGCGCCTCGGCGCTGCTCGTCCTGCCGACTACTCTCGGTCCCGCCTCGGGTCCGGTCCTGGGCGGCTTGCTGGTCAGTGAGCTGTCGTGGCGGTGGGTGTTCTGGGCGAACATCCCCATTGGCGTCGCGGCCGTCACGTTCGGCGCTGTCTTCCTCCGGCACCGCGCCGAGGACAGGCCCGGCCGGTTCGACCTGGCCGGCTTCCTGCTGTCCGGCGTCGGCCTGGGGCTGGTGATGTACGGCGTGTCCGAGGGCCCCAACGCCGGCTGGGCCTCTCCCGCCATCGTGTCCGGCATCGTCGCCGGCGCGATCCTGCTCGCGCTCACGGTGGTGGTCGAATATCGTGCCGCCGAGCCGATCGTGGCGGTACGCCTGCTCGGAGACCGCCTCTTCCGCTCAGGCACCGCGGCCAACATCCTGATGACCTCCGGTTTTATCGGCACCCTCTTCGTCATGTCGCTCTACCTGCAGGACGGCCGCGGCCTAGGCGCCCTGGCCGCCGGCCTCAGCATCTTCCCCGAGGCCGTCGGGGTCGCCGTCGGCTCCCAGCTGGCCAGCCGGGTGCTCTACCCGCTGCTCGGCCCCCGCCGGCACATGGCAGGCGGGCTGATCGGCATCGCCACGGCGATCGGCCTGATGGCTCTCCTGGGCCCCGGCTCCAGCCTGTGGTGGGCCAGGCTGCTGATGTTCGCCATGGGGCTCGGGATGGCCCAGGTGATGCTGACCACGCAGACCGCCTCGTTCGCCACGATCTCATCGGAGGCGACAGGCCGGGCCTCGACAATGTTCAACGCCGGGCGGCAGCTGGGCGCCGCGACCGGCGTGGCGCTGCTCACCACGACCATCGGCCTGGTCGGGCCAACTCACCTCCTCTCCGGTCACCTCGTCGCCAACCTGGACGCCTACCGGGCCGCGTTCCTCGCCGCCGCCGCGTTCTGCCTGGCCGGCGTGCCCTTTGCTCTTTCGATCAGTGACGCCGATGCCGCGGCCACGATCCCCGCCCGCCGGACGCGGCGCGGCCGCCTGGGCGCGCCGGCGCCGAACCCGCCAGTTCCTCTTCCCCGTCCCAGTGATCCGTGATGGCCCTGGCTCCGCAGAAATGGCCTCGCGATGTAATAGTCATGGCCCAATTCAGCTGTTCTCGGCCATTTTATGATCTATTGAACGGTCATTTAGCGGGTCGATGACCAAAGCCTCTGTCGCGCCGCCGGGCACAAGCGTACGGTGAAAGCCTAGGCGTCATCTGGAGAAGGCATGAAGGCCGCAGTCGCAGACGAATTCCGGCAACCGCTGGTAGTCGAGGACAGGCCAATTCCGTCATCCGGGCGCGGGCAAGTCACCGTCCAGATGGAGGCCTTCGGCGATCTGGACTTGCTGGTCGGCGACCTGAGCACGGTTTGCGGACAGCTTGAGGAGCTCGCGACCATGTGGCGGCGGCAGTGTCACGCGAGGAATTCCTGGTTTGACATGCCGCACGGCTTCCCGCAGGGACTGCGGGGCGCGGCGGACGGGCTGGCCGGCGCCCTGCGAGCGCTGGTGGAAGCAGGCCCGGACCAGCGCCCGGGCCTCGCGCTCTCGGCGGTCGCACAGCTAGACACCCTCGAGGCCGGCCTCGACGCGGCCGTCGCCGGAGCCAACCGCGGCATGACTGGAGATGCCTGCGGGAGCACTGAGCTAAGGCCGGTAGCGATCTGCATAACCATGAGCCGCGTCCGGATACGGCAGCGGAGCCTGATCGCGCACCTGGTCAAAGGCCAGGGGATGCTCCCTGCGTGGGCAGCTTAGGTATGCGAGGCGGGCTATAGAGATCGGGCCGGCAGCAGGTGCCATTCCCAGAGCATGTTGGTCCCGATGGACAGCCAGAACATGAAATAGACGAACGCGATCAGAAAGCCCGCGACCTCATAACCGCCGGCACCGCGCGCAGACGCGACCACGAAAGCGGCGGCGATTATGGCTGGCGTGATGGACCCGGCTGCGCCCCACCTGACCGCGTTGCCCTTCGGCCGGGAAGGCTTGCGCGGCGGCCGGGTCCCGGCCAGCCGCGCGGGGAGGTCGGCGGTGACCGCCGCCAGTTCGGTGTATACGCGTGAGGTGAACGTCTGGCCGATGCGCGCGTCGAACTCTTCCTTGGTCAGCCGACCCTGAACGAACGCGGCCTTGAGCACGTCGATCATCTGCTCGCGGTCGGCGTGCGACGCTCACAGCTGCCCGCGATCCGCCGCAGCCTTTTCGTCTCCCGGACCTGCCGTCACGGCACCTCCCCAGGAGGAAGATAAAAGAACAGGATAACGCAGCTGCGCCTCTGGCGGCTATCTTCGGCCTCCTCATCGCTCAGGCACCTCCGTCAGGGGAAAGGCCCCGCAACGGGGTTGGAACCAGTGACCCCCGCGTTAGCCGAGGAACGTGCGCAGGGCGGCGCTGACCTGGTCGGGTGCTTCTTCGGGCAGGAAGTGACCGGTCGGCAGCGCGTGGCCGCGGACATCGGTGGCGTACTCCTGCCAGACGCTGAGCGGCTGGTAGCCGCGGCCGACAAAGGCCTGTTTCCCCCACAGCGCCAGGACAGGGCATTCGATCTTCTGCCCGGAGGCGAAGGTCTCCTCGTCATGGGCGAGGTCGGTGCTCGCGCCCGCGCGGTAGTCAGCGCAAGATCCCGCTATAGTCCCCGGGTCGCCGAAGCAGCGGATGTAGTCCGCCATCACCTCAGGCTCAATGCTCGCGCCCTCTCCCAGCAGCGGGCTGATAAAGGACCGGACCCAGTAGCCGGGATCCGCGGCGATCAGGTGCTCGGGGATACCGTTCGGCGCGATCAGGAAGAACCAGTGGTAATACGCCGTCGCCAGGGCCCGCGTCACGTTACCGAAGACATGCCGGGTCGGCACGATATCCAGGACGGCGAGCCTGGTCACGATATCCGGATGGTCCAGCACCAGCCGGTGGGCGACCCGGGCTCCGCGGTCGTGGCCCGCCAGCTGGAACTGCCCGAAACCGAGTTGGCGCATCAGCCCCGCCTGGTCACGGGCCATGAACCGCTTGGAGTAAAGATTCCCGGCGGCATCCGGAACGGGCTTGCCGGAATCACCGTAACCGCGCAGGTCCGCCAGGACGACCGTGTGGTCCCGGGCCAGGACCGGGGCGACGTGACGCCACATCAGATGGTTCTCGGGATAGCCATGCAGCAGCAGCAGCGGCGGGCCCGAACCCCCGATCGCATAGCTGACAGCTATACCCGCGACGTCCATGCGCCGGTACTCGAAGCCAGGCAGCAGCAGACGACGGGCCGCCGGCGCGGTCACAGGTCGTGCCATCGGCGGCCGTCGTTCCCGATGAGCTGTGCGGCTTCCTGGGGACCCCAGGTCGCGGCGTGGTAGAGCGGAATGGGATCAGGGGCTTGGTGCCAGTAGGCCAGCAGCGGGTCCACGATCCGCCAGGACCGGGCCACCTCATCGGCGCGGATGAACAGCGTGGCGTCGCCGATCAGCGCGTCGAGTATCACCCGCTCGTAGGCGTCATCGCGTGACTCACCGTAACCTTGGGAGTAGGAGAAGTCCATCGACGCCTTGCGGATGCGGAACTCATGACCCGGCACCTTGGCGCCGAAACGCAGGCTGACGCCTTCGTCTGGCTGCACCCGCGCCACCAGCGCATCGGGTCCCAGGGTCACGGCCTCCGCCGGGAACAGCGGCAGGTGCGGCGGCTTCCGGAACTCCATGACCACCTCGGTGGTGCGGCGCGGCAGGCATTTGCCGGTCCGGATGTACACCGGCACATCGGCCCACCGCCAGTTGTCGATATGCAGCCGCAGCGCCACGAAGGTCTCAGTGGAACTCAGCGGGTCGACGCCTTCTTCCTCCCGGTAGCCCTTGATCAGGTTGTCCCGGGTGCCGCCCCGGGTGTACTGGCCCCGGACCGCCTGCCGGGCGATGTCGCGGGGGTCGGTCAGCGACCTGATCGCGCGGAGCAGTTTCACCTTCTCATCCCGGATGGCCTCGGGATGGAACGAGGTCGGCGGCTCCATCAAGAACAGTGACAGCACCTGCAGGACGTGGTTCTGAACAATGTCGCGGACCGCGCCGGTCGCATCGTAGAACCCGCCGCGCGAGCCCACCCCGATCGTCTCGGCCACCGTGATCTGCACGTTGTCGACCCAGTTCCGGTTCCATATCGGCTCGAAGATCGAATTGGCGAAACGCAGGGCCAGCAGGTTCTGGACGGTGTCCTTAGCAAGATAATGATCGATGCGGAAGATCTGCGACTCCTTGAACGCCGCGCTGATGTCCGCGTACAAGCTACGGGCGCTGGCCTCGTCCCATCCGAAGGGCTTCTCGATGACCAGCCGCGGCCAGTCCCCTGCCGCGGCGAGGTTCAGGCCGGAGGTGCCGAGCTGGATGGCGATGACGCCGAACAGGCGCGGCGGCGTCGCCAGGTAGAAGACGTGGTGGCCCGCGGTGCCCAGCGTGCGGTCACAGTCGGCGAGCACCTCGCCGAGACGGCGGTAGGTTTCCGGGTCGTCGTAGCCGCCGCTGACGTACCGGAAGGTGGCCTTCGGTGCCCATTCCGCGGCGCCTGACCCGTCAGAGCCGTCCGACAAGCACTTATCCGCCCACTCTTCGTCGCTCATCGCGGTGCGGGCGACCCCGACCAGCGCGAACTCGGGCCGCAGCCGGTTATGGACCGCGAGCTGGCGGATAGCCGGCAGGAGCTTGCGCTCGGTCAGGTCACCGGACGCGCCCAAAATGACCAGAGCGCAAGCCGGTGCCCGCCGCGCTGCGTCACCTTCAGCCTCGCGATCATGCAAGCTCACGCCAGGATCCGCCAGTTCACTCATTGCTCCGTCATCCAACTCGCTAATCCCGTGTAAAGCACATTCTCACCTCTGCCGCGGCAACGGGACTAACTGTTCCCAAATGCAGACGAGACCTGTAACTTGCCACGCTGAGCGCGGGAAAGGCAAGGGTTACTTGAGATGGAGTTGGGTTAGACCCCGGAGAGGAACGCCTCGAGGAGCGCGGCGCTCGCCTCGGGCTGCTCGAGGATCCAGAAATGGCCGCCGCCTGGTATCAGCTCGAGCCGCGCCTGGGGGATCTGACGAGCGAGCAGGCGAGCGTTCTGCACGGGGACGAGCGGGTCCCCCGTGCCGCTCATCACGAGGGTCGGCGCGGTGACCCGGTGCAGCCAGGGAAGGCTCGTCCACCAGCTGATCGCGTACAGCTGCTGGAAATGGCCGATGAGGTTGGGCGAGTGCTCCAGCCATCGCGCCAGCTCGCGCGGCGCGGCGGCGCCATCGCGCCGCCACTCGCCGCCGTAGACCGCCGGCGCGATGCGGGTCAGGTACGTCCTCGACAGATACGGCAACGGCGACGACGCAAGGGCCAGGACCGCGAGCGAGGGCAGCTGGCCGCCCAGGCCCGGCGTCGTGGAGGCCAGGGCGAGCCTGCGGACGCGCCGCGGCGCGTCGTGGGCGAACTGCTGGGCCAGCACACCGCCCCAGGAGTAGCCGAGCACATCGACTTGCGTCTCGCCGAGCGCATCACACAGCTCGACGACCAGCCGCGCCAGCTCGGGCATCCGCACGGACCGACGCAGCTGGGGCGATCCGCCGGCCCCGGGAGCGTCGAACATGATCAGCCGACGGCTCTGGCTGAGCTGCCGGGCGAGCGGCCACCAGGTCTGGAACCCGGCCCCGATACCGTTGACAAGAAGCAGCGGCTGGCCGGAACCGGCCTCGGCCACCCGGAGGGTCGCGTGGGTGAGGACCACGTCGCGGACGTGCGGCTGGTAGCGGTTACCGGCAGCAAGAGACGACGCCGACCCGGTCAGCCCCGACGGTGACGAGGATTCCACTAAGACGACGGCTCGGCAGCGATGTCGAAACCCGTCGAGACGCGGCTCAGATTGGCGAGCTCGGCGCGGAACCGGCGCAGGCCGAGGGTCCGGTACGGCTCGGCGAGGCCAAGGTAGGAACGAGCGGCCATTTCGTACAGGACCACCATCGCCACCCCGTTGACGTGCGTACTGGCCCGCTCACGGTCGGGAGCGAGCCTGCGGACGGCCTCGGTCGCCAGGCGGATCAGCTGCTTGCGCGCGTCGCTTCGGATGCGCTCGGCCAGCAAGGGTTCCTTTTCCGTGCTCAGGAAGAAGATCTTGGCCCCCGGCCCGGACGCGTCGATATCGTCGAGCAGCGCCACGGTCACATCGCACAACGCTGCGGGCGTGTCGGCCGCCGCCAACCGCCGCTTGACCATGCCAATCCATCTGCCCGCGAATTCCTGAACAATCTCCTCGAGGAGCTGCTCCCGGGAGGAGAAGTGATAGTAAAACGTGGCGGGCGTCATCCCCGCGCGTTCGACGATGTCCGCGACGGTAATGAACTCCCACGGCTCAAGTGAGAACAGCTCCACGGCCGCGTCGAGGAGATAGTGCCTGCGAGATGGCCGGTTCGCTGGTTTCTTGACGCTAGCGTCTACTGTCATGAGATAACGTTGGCGTCTACGCTCATGAGGCCCATGCTAACCGCGCTTATACGAGGACATTACGGTGACCCCTGCCGACAAGCGTCCCGCTCACCGGCCCTCCCGGCGTAAACAGATCATCGAAGCCGCGACGACCGCCTTTTCGCGCGACGGATATGTGGAAGTCAGGGTCGACGACATCGCCCGGGCTGCCGGGATCGCCCCGACGGCCATCTACTACCACTTCGGCGGCAAAGAAGAGCTCTTCACCCAGGCTCTGCGGACCGCGATGGCTGAGTTCAGCGAGTGTATTCTCCAGGCACGCCCGGACTACGAGGCCGCCAACGTCGAGGGCCTGCGCAAGGTTCTCGCCGCGGGCTGGGAATTCTGGCACACGCACCCGGATGAGGCCCGGCTCGTATCGCGCTACTCCGAAGGGCCCACACCGCACGCGGTTTCGCTGCGCCGGGACTGGGAAGAGCGGCATCTGCAGCGCGCCTATGACTACATGCCCGCCGCCCGCACATCCCGCAGCACGCGCAAGGCACGCGAGCAGCACGCTGCGCACACGATGGCGATCCGGGTGATGCTGGACGTCATCCTCACCACTCAGGCGGCGGTGCTCGAGGGCCCGCTTGGCCGGGTGCCCCGCGGTGCGCTGGTCGCCGCGGTGGAGGAGATGTGCGTGTCGCTCATTCTCTCGCTGCACTGATCGGCGCCGACCCGCCCGGCCACCCACCCACCCACCTTCACCGGCCTCTGACGCGCCCGCGCGCCTTGCCCCAGCTCGACCGGCTGATCGTAAACTAGACTCTAACTACAAAAATTGGATAGGCAGGAGACCTAAGTGACGCCAGCTGGCAAGCCGGTGGCAAATGACCCGGTTACCGATCGGCCCGACCCCGTCACGCCCGTCACTCAGATCGGGAGGCTTTGCCGCAGCGGCTGGCGGCTGACCACCGGACTGGCGAGCGTCGCGCTTGGCACGTCGAAGGTGAGCCCGGCATCCGGCGACTGGCGATTCAAGGACCCGGCCTGGGCGCGGCATCCGTACTACCGCAGGCTGGGGCAGGCATACTCGGTCAGCTGCGCCTTCACTGACGAGGTGCTCGACGAACTGGCCCGCACCGGGCGATCGGTGAGCGCGGCGCGGTTCGTCGTCAACGTCGCCGAAAGCGCGGCCGCGCCGACGAACATGCTCCTGGGCAACCCCGCCGCGGTGAAGCGCGCGTACGAAACCGGGGGCCTTAGCCTGCTGCGCGGCACCAGGAACCTCCTCGATGACGTGGTGCACAACGGCGCCATGCCGTCCACCGTGGACCGCAGCGCCTACCAGGTCGGCCGCGACTTCGCGATCACGCCAGGGACGGTCGTGGACCGTGACCCGTACGCCGAGCTGATCCAGTACACGCCCAGCACCGAACGGGTGCAGGCGCGCCCGTTCCTGATCATCCCGCCGCCGATCGGCCGCTACTACTTCCTCGACCTGCGACCTGGGCGCAGCATGGTCGAGTACACCGTCAGCCGCGGACTGCAGGCCTTCATGCTGAGCTGGCGGAACCCCACACGCGAACAGGCAGGCTGGAACCTCGACACCTACGCCGGGCGCGTGCTGTCGGCCATCGAGGCGGTCCGTGAGATCACGGGAGCCCCGGACATCGACGTGATCGGCTTCTGCGCGGGCGGCATATTGCTGACGCTGGCGCTCAACCACCTGGCCGCGCTCGGCGAGAAGCCGGTGCATTCCGCGAGCTACGCGGTGACCCTGCTCGACTGGGGCGCCGAAGTGCCGATCAAGGCGTTCTCCGCGTCCAAGCTGCTCGCCCTGGCACGGTGGAACTCCGCACGGGCCGGCGTGATCAGCGCCCGGGACATGGGCTCCGCGTTCACCTGGATGCGGCCCGACGATCTGGTGTGGAAGGCCTGGGTCAACAACTACCTGATGGGCGACAAGCCGCCGGCGTTCGACATCCTCGCCTGGAACGCCGACGGGACGAACCTCCCAGCCGGCTTGCACGCCCAGTTCCTCGACCTCTTCGAGCACAATCCGATGGCCACCCCGGGCGCGCTGACCTGCTTGGGCACCCCGGTGGACCTCAGCACGATCACGATGCCGACCTACGTCACCGGCGGGGTAACCGACCACCTCACGCCGTGGACCAGCTGTTACCGCACGACGCAGCTGCTCGGCGGGCCGAGCACCTTCGTGCTCAGCAACGCCGGGCACATCCAGAGCCTGGTCAACCCGCCCGGCAACCCGAAGGCCACCTTCTACACCGGACCCGAGCTGCCTGAAGACCCGCAGGCCTGGCTAGCCGCGGCGGAGCAGCACACCGGTACCTGGTGGACCCACTGGGCGGACTGGGTGATCGCACACTCGGGCAAGACGAAGGCCGCTCCGGGCCAGCCCGGCAGCGCGGGGCACCCGCCGCTGGACGACGCGCCGGGGCGCTACGTGAGAGATCTGGGCCCAGCCGACGTCCGGTCTTGACCACGGCGACCGCGACAGACGAACATACTGGAGTCGGCCTCAAGTTTCCCCGCCGGATCCGAGAACCTTAGGTGAGCAGGACGGCCGCGCCATCCGCGTGCACCAGCCGCGGGCGGTGGCCGCACCGAGCCGCTTGCGGCACTGGTGACGACGACGACCTTGCCCGAAACCCGTCCTGTCATCGCTCTCCCCGGCTGCCCGACCGCCCCACTGGCCACCGGCCCAGGCAGCACCCATATGGTGACGCCGATCGGCCACCAGGATCTGCAAACCCGAGACAACTTGTCCCTTTGCTCTTGTTCCCCAGTACCTGCTGGAGGCATCGTGACCTTGAGGGGGCTGGCAAGGGAGCCCGTGCTGCCCGTGGAGTCGCGGAGGTGGTTACCGTGCCGGTCGGTCGGGAGCCGTTGGCCTACAACAGTCTTTGGCAGCTCAGGAACGATACCTGGTCCAGCCTGGAGGAATCGACCACTCAGCTGACCCTCGCCGACGCCCAGCAGCGTTCCATCGAGCGTTTGGTCGAGACAGTAACCGGGGCCCATTCCACGACGGCCTGCGACTGACGTTCGGTGTCGCCGCGGGCATGATGCTGCTGGCCACCGTGGCCTGGGCGGTCTCGCAGGCTCCCGCCAGGCTGGGGCGCAACAGCGCCCGGGCCGATGAAACGGACCCGCTGGCCGCGGAGGCCGCCCGGCTGGAAGCGCAGGTGCGGCGCTGGCGGCAGCTGGTCATGGCGGAGAGCGCCGCTGTCCCGCTGGTCATAACCGTCAGTGCTCCGCTCGGCGCGGGCGGCGACCAGGTAGCACAGCGGCTCGCCGGTCAGCTGAACCTGCCCTTCGTCGACCGGGCCATCCCATCCGCGGTGGCCGAGCAACTGTCGGTGCCCGTTGCCTCGGCGCAGGCTCGCGATGAGCGGCGGGGGCCGGGGCGCTCCGGCTGCTGGTCAGCGTAGCCAATACCGAGCCGTTGTTCGGCTTGGGGGTGGCTACCGACCCTGATGATGAGGACCAGTTCCGGCTGGCGACGGAGGCCGCGCTGTGGAAGCTGGAGGCCACCACCGGCGGGGTCATCTTGGGGCGCGTCGGATCGGTCATCCTGGCCGGGCATCCGCTCGCGATCCATGTGCGGGTCACCGCATCGCGGGCCACCCGGTACCGCCGGGTGCGCGAGTACGGCGGCCTTGACGAGCCCGCGGCGTAAGCATGGAGGATGCGGCTCAGGTCGTGACCGCCTTCCTGACCGTCAGCGGCCTGCAGTCCTCCCGGCGCGAACCTGGGCCGTAACACCAGTGCCCGTCCGGGATGATACAAGGCGGGCCCGCCCGTGAACGCTCGGTTAAGTCTTGCTGACATAGACCGGCACGCCCATCGGCAGCTGGCGAACCTCCGTGATGTCGCGGGATTGCGCCTGGCCGGCGGCGGGACCGTGCCGGCTGGCGTCCTCTACCGCAGCGACGCGCCCTATCCGGGCGATGCGGTTCCGCGGACCGTACCGGTGTGGCCTCCGGCGACCGTGATCGACCTCCGCTCAACGGGCGAGGCCGCGGCCAAGTACTGCTGGCCGGCCGGGGTAACCGTGCATCGCATCCCGTTGATGCGCCAGGCCGCGGTGCTCGGCGCAGCCGACAGCGCGAGATCGGACCGCCCGCTGCCATCCAGCCTCGAAGAGGTGTACCGCCGCCTGCTGGACATGATCCCGCACCGGCTGGCGGCACTGCTCGACCTGGCCACCAAGTCTGACGGTCCGGTGCTGGTGCATTGCACCGCCGGGAAGGACCGGACCGGCGTGGCCGTCGCCGCGCTGCTGCTCGTCGGGGGCGCCGAACCCGCCGACGTCGTCACCGACTACACCGCCAGCTGGCCGAACATGACCGCCCTGCTCGAGCGCCTGACGGCACTCGGGCGGTCGCTAGCCGCAGGCATCGACGCCGACTCCGAACTGCTGGCCGCGCCGGCCGAGGCGATCAACCTGGTGGTCGACCGGCTCACGGGCTGGCCCGGTGGCCCGCCAGCGTGGGCTGAGGCGTACGGCGCATCAGCCGTGAGCATCCAGCGGTGGCAAGAGCGTATGGCCGCCGGAGCGGGGCCCTGACAGGACGATCAGGACCGGCCGGACGAATGCACGTCGGCGCCGGTGTCGGGCAGCGCGGGCGAGAATATCCAGAGCACCTGGGCCCGGCCAGCTGACGGGGCCACCCGGAAAGTGTGCTGGGTGCTGGGCGGGAAGGTGAAGGCGTCGCCCTGCTCGAGGGTGACTTGCTCCCCGATGACGGTGATCTGCAGCTGGCCGGCCAGGACGAAGACGAACTCCACGTCCGCCGGCAGCGAGTAGGGCTCGTCCCCGCTGCCGCCGCCCGGCTCGATGTCGCTGAGGATGGCTTGCACTCGCTTCTCGCCGGACGGCGTGAGCAGGTACTCCTGAACCCGGTTGCCGCCGAAGTTGATGGGCGGGTAGGCGCCGCGCCGGACCACCTCGCCCACTGAGGCCTGGAACAGGGAACCGACGGAGACGTCCAGTGCCTCGCAAAGCCGGATGAGCGAGGCCACCGAGACGTTCGCGAGGTCCCGCTCAAGCTTGGACACGAATCCCTTGGTCAGCCCGCTCTGCTCGGCCACCTCAGCCATGCTCTTGCGGGCGGCGAGCCTGGCCGCCTTCAGCTGCGCGCCGATCCGCGTGCCGTCATGGCCGGCACCGTGCGTGCTGTTCTCGCTGGCGGAGCTCGGCATCAGTCCTCAGCCTCCTCATCATCATCATCGATCGTGGGGCCCGGGCCCCGGACCCCGCGCCAACTATGAAACTACAGGATTATTTATGAAACAAAGGTTGACCAATAGGAAACACTCGTGGAGCATGGCTCGTAAGCAGGTCCCCATCCAGCAGGGAGGCAGCCATGGCCACACAGTCCCGGGAGCCGGCGGTTGAGGAAGAAGTCGAGCGGGGTCTGCTCGGCCAGATCGAGGTGCACTCGATCGACTGGATCCCCGACACCGAACGGCACGGCAAGACCTGGCAGCAGGCCATGCTGTGGTTCCTGGGAAACTTCCAGTACTTCACCATCCCGATCGGCTTCGTCGGCCCGGCACTGGGCCTGTCGCTGGGCTGGTCCATCCTGGCCGGCGCGCTGGGCATCTGCTTCGGCACGCTGTTCATGGCCTTCCATGCCACCCAGGGCCCCGTCTTCGGCCTGCCGCAGATGATCCAGACCCGGGCCCAGCTCGGCTACCGTGGCGTCGTCGTCGCGCTGTTCGCCGTGCTGTTCACCTACATGGCCTTCAACGTCGCCGACCAGGTACTGATGAGCACCGGACTGCACGGCGCGTTCGGCTGGAACGCCCGCCTGGTAGCGGTCGGCACCGCGGTGCTCGCGGCGCTGCTGGCCATCTTCGGCTACGACTGGGTGCACCGGGTCTTCCGGCTGCTGCTGGTCATATCGTTCCCGTGCTACGCGATCATCTCGATCGCCATCCTGATCGGGCACGCCGGCGGGCACGCACCCGCTCACCCGGCCGGTTTCTTGTTCGCGGCGTTCATGGCCCAGTTCTCGGTGGCCGCCGCCTACAACATCACCTACGCGCCCTACGTCTCGGACTACTCCCGTTACATGCCGCGCAAGACCCCGGCCCGCGGGATCATCACCGCCGTGTTCTTCGGCGCGTCAGGCTCGGCGATCTGGCTGATCGCACTCGGCGCGTGGCTCGCCACCCGCCTGAACATCAGCGACGGCCTGGTCGGATTGCAAGTCGTCGGGGACAAGGTGGTAGCGCCGCTCGGCTCGATCACGGCGGTCCTGTCAGCGACAGCGCTGCTGGCCACCATGGGCATGAACGCCTACGGGGCCATGCTGACCGTGCTGACCGGGATCGACTCGTTCAAGAAGATCAGGACCAGCCGGGCGCTGCGCGTCGTGACGATCATCGCGCTGGCCATCGTGTGGTACGCGATCGGGGCGAGCCTTTCCTCGAGCACCAGCGCCGTGTCCGCGGTCCTCAACTCGCTGACCCTGATGCTGTACCTGCTGGTGCCGTGGACCGCACTCAACCTGGTCGACTACTTCTTCGTCCGCCGCGGGCACTACGCAATCACCGACATCTTCCGCCCGGACGGGGTCTACGGCGCCTGGGGATGGCGCGGTCTCACCGCCTACTTCGTCGGCTTCGTCGCCGAGATCCCGTTCATGGTGCTCCCGCCCATCGCCGGCCTCTCCTACACGGGCTACTTCCCGGCCCACCTGACCAACGGCGTGGACTACTCCTGGCTGGTCGGCCTGGCCGTTTCCGGCCTGGTATACCTGCTGCTTTCCCGCTCACTCAACCTGGCCGCCGAGCAGTCCGCCATCGACGCCAGCGAACGGGAACTGCAGGCGATCGATGTCGTCGCGGAGACAGCGATCATCGCCGGGCACGACCATCCGGACGCGCGGGCAACCTAGGAAGGGGACACACGACATGACCGATTCTGTTCCGCGGATCATCGCCGGGGATACCGTCGGGCCGGTGGACGCCACCGTGGTACCCCGCTACGCCGGGGAGGCCACCTTCGCCCGCCTGCCGCGAATCGATGAGGTGTCGCAGATCGACGTCGCCGTCCTGGGCATACCGTTTGACAGCGGGGTCAGCTACCGGCCAGGTGCCCGTTTCGGGCCGTCCCACATCAGGGAATCATCCCGCCTGCTCCGGCCCTACAACCCGGCACTGCAGGTCCCGGTGTTCGCCACCCAGCAGGTCGCTGACGCGGGGGATCTGGCGGTCAACCCGTTCAGCATCGACGACGCGATCAGCACCATCGAGCGCGGTGCGCGCTCCCTACTGGAACGCGCACCGTTCGTGCTGACGCTCGGCGGTGACCACACCGTGGCGCTGCCGATGCTCCGCGCGGTGTCGGCGGTGCACGGCCCGGTTGCCGTGGTCCACTTCGACGCGCACCTCGACACCTGGGATACCTACTTCGGCGCCGCCTACACCCACGGCACGCCGTTCCGCCGGGCCTCGGAGGAAGGCCTCCTGGACCAGACCGGATGCCTGCACGTCGGGATCCGCGGCTCCCTTTACACCGATGCCGACCTGGGCCAGGACACCGAGCTGGGCTTCCAGGTGATATCGGCCCCTGACGTCGAACACCTCGGCGTGGCCGGCATGGTGGAGAGCATCGGGCAGCGGGTCGGCGACCGGCCGGTGTATGTGTCGGTCGACATCGACGTGCTCGACCCGGCGCACGCGCCCGGCACCGGCACCCCGGAGGCGGGCGGCCTGTCCAGCCGGGAACTGCTCGCCACGCTGCGGTCCTTTGCCCGGCTGAACCTCGTCGGCGCCGACATCGTGGAGGTCGCGCCCGCCTACGATCACGCCCAGATCACCGGCATCGCCGCCGCGCACGTCGGCTACGAGCTGCTGTCCGCGCTCGCGGCGAGGAAGACCGCCCAATGAGATGAGCTGGCGTTTCAGGGCGCGGCGAGGCGCGGGTATATGCGGCGGGCGTTGAGCTCGTAGACCCGGTCCCGGGCGGCGGGAGCCAGGCTAAGCGCGTCGACGTACCGCCGGGTGTCGTCGAAGTGGTGGCCGGTCTGCGGGTCGATGCCGCGGACCGCTCCGATCATCTCCGAGCCGAACACGATGTTGCCGACCTCGATGACGTTGAACAGCAGGTCGATGCCGGCCTGGTGGTACACGCAGGTGTCGAAGAAGACGTTGCCCATCACCGACTCCTCCAGCGGGGGCCGGCCCAGCATGTCAGCCAGCCCGCGGAACCGGCCCCAGTGATACGGGACCGCGCCGCCGCCGTGCGGGATGATCAGCCGCAGGTCCGGGAAGTCTTTGAACAGGTCCGTCTGCATGAGCTGCATGAACGCGGTGGTGTCGGCGTTCAGGTAGTGCGAGCCGGTGGCGTGGAAAGCCGGGTTGGTCACCGCGGACACGTGCACCATGGCCGGCACGTCGAGCTCGGCCATCGCCTCGTAGAACGGGTACCAGGACCGGTCGGTCAGCGGCGGGGAGGTCCAGTGGCCCCCGCTCGGATCGGGATTGAGGTTGCAGCCCACGAAGCCGAGCTCCAGAACGCAGCGGCGCAGCTCCGCGAGGGCCCGGGCGATCGGGACGCCGGGAGACTGCGGCAGCTGGCAGACCCCCGCGAAGCGGCCCGGGTACAGCCGGACCACGCGGGCGATGAGGTCGTTGCTCACCTGCGCCCAGCGGGCGCTGACCGCCTCGTCGCCGAAGTGATGCTCCATCGCCGACGCGCGCGGCGAGAAGATCGTCAGGTCGGTGCCCCGCTCGGTCATCAGCTTCAGCTGGCTGCCCTCGATCGACGCGCGGACCTCATCGTCGGAGATGTCCGGGTAGGGCGGCGGCATCACGCCGGCCGTGAAGGCGGCCTTCTGCGCCGTCCGCCAGTCGGTATGAGCCTGCGGCGCGGTGGTGTAATGGCCGTGGCAGTCGATGATCATCGCGTCTCCCCGGCCTCGACGTAGCACTGGTGCGCCAGCGGCCACGCTCAGCCGCGCCGGATGATCGTGGCGTCCAGTACAAGTATTCCCTCTCCCCTCGGGAGCAGGAGCGCCGGGTTGATGTCCATGGGTCAGCGGACGATCAGGAGCGTCTTGCCTGGTGGTCGTGCCTGCGCGCCGCTTTCGAAGGCGCGGCGGCCGGCACTGAGCGGGTAGCTCTGGCTGATGATCGGGCGCAGCTGCCCGTCGTCGACCAGCGAGGCCAGCCGGGCCAGCGCAGCGGGGTCGGGCGTGACGACGAAGAACATGGCGTGAACGCCGTATTCCTTCGCCCGTTCCTGCAATGGCGGGGCGCTGAGGGTCACCAGCCTCCCCCCGGTGCGCATCAGCCGGTAGGAGGCGTTAAGGACCGCGCCGCCGACCGTGTCGATGACGACGTCGACGCCGGATATCTCCTCCTCTAGCCGGCCGGCCACAGAGGTTATGAAGGTCTCCGCGCCCAGGCTCCGCACGAAACCGGCATCTGCGCCGCGGCCGGTCGCAGTGACATGACCGCCGAGGATGGTCGCCAGCTGGACCGCGAACGCGCCCACTCCCCCGGCGCCGCAGGACCAGAGCGGCACCGCTTGCGCCGTGCCGGGCCAGCACCAGCGCTTCACCCGCCTGCTCCAGCGAATACGACCTGATGGAGGCGATGCTCAGCCCGCCCCGGGCGGCCAGCCGGGCCAGCTCGCCGAGCCGCGCTCCGTCCGGCACGACCTGGACCGCGGTCATCGTGAGGTCCCGTTCGGCCGCGGGCAGGTCCGCGGTGATGGTGGCGAGACGCCCGGCGCTGCGCGGGCCCGCCGTAGCGATGACCGTGGCGCCGTGATGCGCGGCCAGCTGGACGAGCATGCCTCCGGTGACACCGCCGGCGCCGTGAACCAGGACCGTGTGCCCGGCGGCCGCCTTCAGCGCGTCGCTCACCACCTGGTCCGCGGTCAGCGCCGGAACCGGCAGGGCGGCGCCCATCTCGAAGCTGACGTCGGCTGGCAGCCTGGCGCAGTCCTGCGCCGGGACGATGAAGCGTTCGGCCCAGCTGCCCTGCTCGCGCAACGGCGCCGAATGCGCCGTCACCTGATCGCCCAGGGCAAGCCCGCGACCGAGGAACCGGCCGACGCGACGATCCCGGCGGCTTCCACCCCGAGGGCCATCGGCGGACGAGTGCCGGTATCCCAGCCGCCCGTGCGGACGAACTCATCCCAGTTGCCGACCCCGGCCGCGCGGACATCGATCAGGATCTCATCCGCTCGCAATGCTCGAGGTCCCGGCAGCCCAAGAGGTTCGACGGCCCCGTCGATCAGGCGTACTCCCGCGGCGCGCATGTCTTGTCCTCCAGGCATGGGACCTGCTCGTGATACGGCGACGGTACAAGTCACGGCCGGTACCAGGCCTCAGTCAACCGACTGCACCCGCGACCTTCAAGCGTCAGGCAACGGGCTGGTGCCGAAGGTCGCCGACCGCTCGCACTTGCCGAGTCCTCATCCCGGCCGGTAAGCCTGGCCGGGGGGTCCCGTGCCCGCGGGGCGGTCAGGATGCGTCGCCGGCGAGGTGGGCGTGCTGCTGGCGCAGGTCGCGCTTGAGGATCTTGCCGCTCGGGTTCTTCGGCAGGGCGTCGGTGAAAACGACGTACTTGGGGCGCTTGAAGCCGGCCAGCCGGGCCTTGGCGTGGTCGCGCACCTCGTCCTCGGTCAGCGCGGCACCGTCCCTTGGCACGATGACGGCGGTGACGGCCTCGATCCAGTGCGGATGGGAAATCCCGAACACCGCGACCTCGGCGACCCCGTCCAGTTCGTAGATCGTCTCCTCGACCTCGCGGGAAGCCACGTTCTCTCCCCCGGTCTTGATCATGTCCTTCTTCCGGTCGACTACGGACAGGTATCCGTCCTCGGTCATGACGCCCAGGTCACCGGAGTGGAACCAGCCGCCGCGGTAGCTGTCGGCGGTCTTGGCCTCATCGTTGTAGTAGCCCATGGCGGCGTGCGGGGACCGGTGCACGATCTCCCCGATCTCCCCGGGCCGGACCGGATTGTCGTCGTCGTCGACGAGTATCGTCTCCACGTTGAGGCTGGCCTTCCCGGCCGAGCCGGCCCGCTCGAGCTGCTCGTGCGGGCGCAGGATGGTGGCCAGCGGCGCCATCTCGGTCTGGCCGTAGAAGTTCCACAGCTGCACCTCCGGTAGCCGCCGCTGCAGTTCCCGCAGCACCTCCACCGGCATAGGCGAGGCGCCGTAGTAGCCCTTGCGCAGGCTGGACAGGTCGGTGGAGTCGAAGCCGGGGTGACGCAGCAGGGAGATCCAGACCGTGGGCGGGCTGAACAGCTTGGTCACCTTCTCCCGCTCGATGGTGGCCAGGATGGCGGCCGGGTCCGGGCCCGGCAGGATGACCGAGGTGGCGCCGAGGTAGACGTCGGTGGAGAAGAAGCAGTCCAGCTGCGCGCAGTGGTACATCGGCAGCGAGTGGAGCTCGACGTCGTCATGGGACATCCCGCCGTCGATGATGCAGGACACGTACTGGGCGATCAGCGAGCGTGAGGAGATCATCACCCCCTTGGGCTGGGACTCGGTGCCCGAGGTGTACATCAGCCGCAGCGGGTCGTCGTCCCCGACCTCGGCCTGCGGGGCGTGCCCGGGACCCTCGCGCCACCAGGGCCCGATGTCCTGCCAGCCTGCCGCCGGGGAGGCACCGGAGGATCCGATCCAGCCCTTGAGCGGATCGGCGGTCCCGGCCGCGTGCAATGCTTTTTCTGCCGTGCCAGCCAGGGCGTCCTCGGCGACTATGCCCGTCGCGCCGGAGTGCTTGAGAATATAGGCGATCTCGTCGGCGCCGAGCATGAAGTTGACCGGGACCAGCACCACGCCGAGCCGGGCGGTGGCGAAGGCCAGCACCACATACTCCCAGCGGTTGTGGGACAGCAGCGCCAGCCGGTCTCCCTTGGCCAGGCCGCGGCCGGCCAGGGCGTGGGCGCACCGGTTCACCGCCACGTCGAACTCGGCGAAGCTCACGCGCAGGTCGCCCGCGACCACGGCGAGCTTGTCCGGGTTACGGCGGGCGGTGCGGTGCAGCAGGTCGCCGTAGGAGTGCCGGCGGGCCCGGGTGATCGCGTCCTGCGTGGCCGGGGTGAAAGTGACGTCCATGACAGGATTATCCACGCAAGCTGCCACCATCCGGCAGGCCCGATCGCGGGCGGGATTCCGAGCCCGCCCAGGGCAGGCGTCCTGATCCCCATGCTAAATTCGGCCTTCGATACACGTCCAAGTCAACTGCTTGTGTCGCGCGAGCTCACGATCACCACCTGGAGGCACACGGTCATGAGCATTGAGCGAGAGAAGCAGGTCGCTGCGGAAGCGGCGGCGGGGCTGGTCGAGAACGGCATGACCGTCGGGCTTGGCACCGGCTCGACCGTGGCGTACCTGCTCCCGGCCCTGGCCAAGCGATCCCTCGACATCGTCTGCGCGGCCACGTCGCCGCGCACCGAGCAGGCCGCGCGCGAACTGGGCCTGAGGATCGAGGACGTCACAAGCATCGACCGGTTCGACATCACCATCGACGGCGCGGACCAGATCGCCCCGGACGGCTGGCTGGTCAAGGGGGGCGGCGGCGCGCACACCCGGGAGAAGATCGTGGCCGGGGCCGCGGACCGGTTCGTCGTTATCGCCGACTCCTCCAAGCCGGTCGCGGCCCTGCACGCCCCGATCCCCCTTGAGCTGCTGTCCTTCGGGCTGCGCGCCACCATGCGCCGGGTCGAACCGGCCTCGCTGCGCGACATCCCGCCGAGCCCGGACGGCGGCGTGATCGCCGACTACCACGGGCCGGTCGAGGACCCGGCGGCGCTGGCCGTCTGGTTGTCATCGACGCCTGGGGTCGTGGACCACGGCTTGTTCCCGCCCCAGATGGTGGCCACGGTCCTAGTCGGCCGCGGCGAGTCGGCCGACCGGATCGACTTCGCACCCGGTACTTGAGCGGAGGAGGCTGGCGGCCGCGTCGCGGGCGGCTTCGGCAGCGGCGGGGTTGTGGTCCATCTGGGCGGAGATGTTTGCGCCGTCGTAGAGCAGGACCAGCTGCACAGTCAGCTTGCCTGCATCGCGGTAGCCTGCCTCGGCGAGGAGGGTGGCGAACAGCTCGTGCAGCCAGATGCGGAAGGCTTTGGCGGCGAGTTCTTCGGCGCTGCCGGCCGGGGCCTCGGCGGCGGCGTTGATGAACGCGCATCCCCGGAAGCCGGGTTGCGCAAACAGGTCAGCGAGGGCGTCGAAGATAGCGAGGATCTTGTCGGCCGGGGTGGTGGTGGCGGCGGCTAGCTCGGTGTCGATGCGGGCGGCCCATCTGGCGTGCCTGTTCTGCAGGTAGGTGCGCACGAGGTCGTCTTTGCTGCCGAAGTTGTAGTAGAGCGAGCCTTTAGCGACCCCGGACTGCTCGAGGACGCGGTCGATCCCGACGGCGTGGACGCCTTCCTCGTAGAACAGGCGGTCGGCCACCTCGAGCAGGCGCGCGCGGGCCGGCCGCCTGCGCGGGCTCGCGGCTGCACCCATAAGCTCACCCTACTTTCGCGGCGGTGCTGTCGTCCTCTGCCCGGACCGGCTTTAACGGGTGCGGGCCAGGGACAAAGCCGGGATCACGGGCCGCGGCCGGCGCTGACGTGGTCGCTGGCCCCGGCCCGTGATCGGCGCACCCGTGCCGTCTAGCCGTCGATGACGTCGAATTCGTTGCCCTCGGGATCAGCGAGGGTGGCCCAGTGACCGCCGTCTTTGATCTCGTTGAGCTTGGTTGCGCCGAGGCCGGTCAGCCGGTCGATCTCCGCGTCGAAGTCGGTGGTGATCAGGTCCAAGTGCATCCGGTTCTTGACGGTCTTGCCCTCGGGGACCCGGTGAAAGCCGATCCTTGATCCTGGGATAGCCGGATCGGCGTTGACGGTGGCGTTGCCGCTGCTGGCTCCGTCGGCGACGGTACGCCCGAGGGCCGCCGCCCAGAAGCTGGCGGTCGCCTGGGCGTCATGGGCGTCGAAGCTGACGCCGAACACGTTACTGCACACGGATAGTGCCTTCCTGTTGTGATTTGACGAGTGGTGCCGCGGGGTCAGACGGCGGTGCGTCCGCCGTCGACCGGGATGGTGGCCCCGGTCACATACTGCGCGCGCGGCGTGCACAGGAACGCGATGACGTCGGCAATTTCCTCCGGCTGCGCACCACGGCCGAGCAGCGTCGTGGTCGCCAGGGCATCGATCCTCTCCGGGGCGGCCCCGGCCTCCTGCGCCAGCTGCGTGACCTGGCCCGGATCGCTCAGATCGGCGGCCACGAACCGGGCCGAGCCGCCATCGTCCGCGATCTCCTTAACCACGCGGGCACCTCGCTCAGCGTCGCGGCCGGTGACGATCACCCGCGGCGCCGCGCCGGGCCAGGGCTGATGCGGTCGCCTTGCCGATACCAGAGGTGGACCCGGTCGCCAGGGCTGTCTTTCCTTCGAGTTCCATCAGGCTGGCGTTCATGAACCTCTCCGAGTTAGACCGACTTGTCCAACACAGTTTAGACAACCCTGTCTAAACGTCAAGAAACGACCAGAAACCCCTTTCACTGCCGACGCTGAGATCCCTGCAGGCTCCGTGCCTACCTCAGAGACAAGGAATCTTTATCCGGAAACACGGAAAATAATTAGCGGAATCGCGGAACAGAATCGGTAGAACGGAGCGTCACGGAGTACTGACCGGTCTGGCGGAGCGACGGCTCGGTGAGGTTGTGAAAGCCCGACTCGCCGAAGAGCGGCCTGGAAAAATCCACCGCGGAAAACTACATCAAGCTCCTGGAAGCAGTCTTCCTCGCCTACCGGCTGCCTGCATGGGGCACGACCCTGGGCTCACGCGTCACCAAGCACCCGAAAGTCCACCTCGTCGATTCCGGCGTAATGGCATGGCTGCTGAACCTCACCCCGCAGAAGATCGCCTAAGCCGCGCCCGCGACCCTTATCGAATACGGGCACCTGCTCGAACCTTCGCCGTCGGCGAGATACTCAAGCAAGCCAGCTGGTCCGATGCGCCAGTCGCCGCCGGGCACTTCCGCACCGAAGCCGGCGACGAGGTCGACCTCGTGTTAGAGCGCGACGATGGTCAGGCAATCGCCGTAGAGATCAAGGCCGCTCCCGGATCAACAGCGAAGACTTCCGCGGTCTCCGGCAGCTGAAAGAACGCCTCGGCCCCCGGCTCCAGGAAGCGATCATTCTGCACACCGGCGAACACGCGTATACACACGGTGGCTGGATCACGCTCCTGCCGCTAGACCAGCTCTGGGTTTAAACGGAATTTCAGACCCGAGCGCGGAAATGATCCTCACCGAAACGTGAAGAGGAGCGGTGCAGCCGGATCTGCGCGTCCGGCGCGTCTTGGTTACTCGTGCTGGGCTCGGCTGACGAATCGGTCTTTGTCCACGATCATCCGCTCCATCGTGCCCGCGCCGACGACCACCTGGTGGTCATCTGGTGATCCCGGGAGCCGCTTGTGGCTGGCCGTGAACCCGAACACTAGCCGCCGTCCGTCCACCTCGGTGAGCTCGGCCTCGACCACGACCTCCGCCCCGGGCGGGCTGGGCCGCTTGTGCTCCAGGACAGCTGACGTGCCGACCGAGGTCTGGCCTGGTTCCAGGCCGGGCCCGACCGCCGCCGCCGCTGCCGCCTCGGCCAGGGCGAGCAGCCGCGGCGTGCCCAGCACGGGCACGTCGCCGCTGCCCATCGCCACCGCCGTATCGGTGCCGGCCACGACAATCCGCACGACTGACCTCAACCCGGGTGCCAGCGCCATCCCTGTAGCCTAACGGCCCGTCAGATCTGCCTTCCCTTCAGCGCCGATCACCGCGACGGGCGTGGGGAGCTGGATTGAGGCTAGGCATTGCGGGGCTCGTGGTTGGCCGGGGCATCCGCCGTCGCTCTCTTGGTCACCTCAGTGACCGGACATCCCGCCGTCGACGGCGAGGGTGGTGCCGGTGATGTAGGAGGAGGCGGGACTGGCCAGGAACACGACGGCGGCGTCGAGTTCGTGCTGCAGGCCGAGCCGGCCGAGCGGGCTGTGCTGCCGGACGAAGGGAAGCAGCATGTCTTCCGGGATTCCGGCCGTCATCTCGCTGGCGAAATAGCCGGGTGCGATGGCGTTGACCCGGATTCCGCGGCGGCCGGACCATTGCTGGGCCAGGTCGCGGGTGAGCCCCAGGACGCCGGCTTTGCTGGCGGAGTAGGCCGCTTGCGGGGCGTAGGACTTGATCAACGCGAGGACGCTGCTGATGTTGACGATGCTGGAACCGGGTTCCATGATCCGGCCGCATGCCTGCGCCGCCCAGTACAGTCCGTAGAGGTTGATGTCGACGACCTGCCGGAACTGCTCGGGTGTCTCGCGCAGGGCCGAGACCGCGGTGCCGATTCCGGCGTTGTTGACCAGGATGTCGATCCGGCCGAACTCGGCCATCGCTTCCGCGGCCATGGCCTCGCAGCCGTCCGGGTCAGTGATGTCGACTCCGGCCGGGAGGGCGCGGCGGCCGAGGTCCTCGATCTGCTTGGCCACCTCATGCAGCCGGTCCGTGCGCCGGGCGGCGAGGACGATATCGGCGCCGGCCTGGGCCAGCGCCCGGGAGAACCCGGCGCCTAGGCCCGAGCTGGCGCCCGTGACCACGGCAACCTTGCCGTCCAGGCGGAAAAGGTCCAGCACATTCGTCACGATGGCGCTCCTTCCAGTCCGCGCGACAGCGCTCGCAGGCCCGCCGCGGCCAGCGGGGCCACGGCTTCGCCGACGCTGTCGAAGCCGGTGCCGCGGGTCATGCCCTGCAGGTGGCGGGCGTGGATGCCCTCGGCGATGACGGAGATCTTGAAATAGCTGAGGCCGAGGTAGAACTCCAGCTGCGTCAGCTCGCGCCCGCTGGCGTCCGCGTAGCGCTGCGCGATATCCGCGGCCGGCGGCAGGAGCTCGCTCGTGGAGGCCGCCGATCCGGCCAGGACGGGCGCGAACGCGGGGTCGGAGTAGACCAGGTGCAGGCCCAGGTCGGCGAGCGGATCGCCGAGCGTAGCCATCTCCCAGTCCACGACCGCCCGGACCACGGCCGGGTCGTCGCGGTCGAGGAGGGTGTTGTCGATCCGGTAGTCGCCGTGCACGATCGATGCGCCGCTCTCGGCCGGACACGTCTCGGCCAGCCGCGCGTGGAGGGTGTCGATGTCTTCCAGCGGCCGGGTCTGGACCCGGTGCCACTGGTCGTACCAGCGCCGCACCTGCCGGGCCAGGTAACCCTCCGGGCGCCCGAATTCGGCCAGTCCGATCGCCGCGGGCTCGACCTGGTGCAACCGGGCCAGCACATCGACCAGGGCATACGCGCAGCGCGCGATGTCAGCGGGGGGCAGCGCGTGCAGCTGCTCGGTCGTGCTGATCACCCGTCCGTCCACGTGCTCGACCACCGAGAAGGGCACGCCCAGCACGTCGGGGCCTGCCAGGGCCACGGCCCGGGCGACCGGGACCGCGGTGCCGCCGAGCGCGGCCACGACCTCGTACTCGCGGCCCATGTCGTGGGCCGATGGCGTCAGCCCGCCCAGCGGCGGGCGGCGCAGCACCCAGCGCTGCCGTCCGTCGGTGAGCACGAAGGTCAGGTTCGAGCGCCCGCCTTGAAGCAGCTCGGCGCTCAGGTGGCCTGCGAACCCGGGCACGCGGGCGGCAAAGAACCGCTCCAGCGCGGGCAGGTCCAGACCGTCCAGGGTGGAGTTCTCGGCCGCGCTCATCGCGCCGCCCCGGCGGCGTGGCGACGCAGCACGCGTCGGGCGCGAACCTGCTCTGAGGTCACCACGCCGCTGTGCTCCTCTTCCACTCCGATCACCACTTCACGAATGAACACCGCCGTCCGCTCGGCGGGAGTGGCGGCGTCCGGGCTGGGCTCAAGATCGACGGCCACGATACCTCCTACGGTCTAGCTAATGATGATTAGCCAAGACGGTAACCCAGCAAGCTGTTGACCACGAAGGGCTACGAGGCCACCACCATGGCCGACATCGGCGAAGCCGTCGGTATGCGCGGCCCCAGCCTGTACAAGCACGTCGAGTCCAAACAGGAAATCCTCGCCCGGATCATGGTCGCCACCATGGAGGAGCTGCTCGCCGCGCACCATGCCGCGGCGTCGACCACGCAGAGCCCCGTGGAGCGTCTGCGCCGTGCGACCGAAGCACACGTCCGCTACCACGCCGAGTACGAAACCTGCTTCCGGCGCCTCGTCCAGGCCGGGGTCGACGCAGGCGTCTTCACCGTCACATCGGCCGGCCTGGCTTCCTACGCCATCCTCGACCTCGGCATGGGCGTGTCCGCCTGGTACCGCGAAGCCGGCGAGCACAGCGAGGACACCCTGGTCTGGCAATACGGCGAGTTCGCCCTCCGCCTGGTCGGGGCACGCCCGTAGGCCAGAAAAGAGCTCATCCTCGTCGGCATGCTCGACGACGCCGCTGCCGTGCGGCGAACCGAGATGTTCGGTCCCGGCAGGCAGGAACATGTCGAAGATCTCGACCAGGTCGGCGCGGTACTGTACGAGTTCTGTCTTGCCGGTGTGACATGCGGGAGCTGGCTTTCAACCCTACGGCCCACCGAAAAGCCCACGAAAACCGAGGAACGAAAAGTGCTGCGAACCGGCAGGGATTACATCGATTCGCTCCGCGACGGCCGGGAGGTGTGGATCGACGGCGAACAGGTCGAGGACGTCTCCACGCACCCGGCGTTCGCGCCGATAGTGAATGTGCGCGCGCGGATCTACGACCTGGCCCACGAGGCCGGCCTGCAGGACCTGCTGACCTACGTCGACGAGGACACGTCGGAGCGGTGCGCCACCACCTCGCGCCCCCCGCACACCCGCGAGGACTGGCGGGCCAGGCGGGCGTCCGTGGACGCGATCCTCGACGACGCCCGCGGCGTCGTCACCCGGGTGGGTGATGAGACGGTCGGCGAGATGTGGTCGCTGTTCGACGGCCAGGACGTGCTGAACGAGATCAACCCCGCGTTCTCCGCCAACATCACGCAGCACGTCCGTCGTGCGCAGTTGCTCGACCCGTTCCACGTATCGGCCAACACCGATCCCAAAGGCAACCGCGCGCGGCGGCCACAGGACCAGGACCCCGACGTCCTGCTGCACGTGGTCCGCGAGACCGACAACGGCATCGTGGTCCGCGGCGCGAAGTTCGAGACCGCGGCCGCGTATGCCAATCAGGCGTTCGTCAAGCCGACCATCGGTGAATGGAATAACGAGGTCCTCAGCGACTACGCGGTCGGCTTCCTGGCCGACATGGGCGCGCCGGGCATCAAGCACCTCTGCCGGTCCGCCTTCGCGGCCCAGCGCTCGCCCGAGGACTACCCGTTGTCGAGCCGGTACGACGAGATCGACACGATGATCGTCTTCGACGACGTGGAGATCCCCTGGGAGAACATCTTCTTCTACCGGCACACAAAGGCCGCCGCGTTCATCCGCGCTACCCTGCACCGGTACAGCATTTACTCGTACGTCCAGCGCTACGAGCGCTTCGCTGGCTTCCTGCTCGGTGTCGCCTACGCCAGCGTCCGGTCGACCGGGGTCACCATGCACCAGGGCGTGCGGGAGAAGATCGCGCAGATCGCGTGCTACCGCGAGGGCATCAACGCACACCTGACCGCGGCGATCGAGCTCGCCGAGCCCAGCCCGGGCGGCCTGCTGATGCCCAACCAGTCGATGATGTACGCCGCCAGGGTTTTCGCGTCCACGCAGCTGCCGTCGGTCATGCACCTGGTCCGGGACCTGTGCGGCTGCCAGGCCAGCCTGATCCCCAGCAAGGCCATGTTCGATAGCCCCGGGGCCGGTGACTGGCTGAAGAAGTACTTCCGCGTAGGGGAGATCCCTGCGGAGGAACGGCGCAAACTGTTCGCGCTGGCCCGTGACCTGCTCAACTCGGACTACGCCGGGCATCGGCTGACGTTCCAGCTGTTCGCCCAGTCGCCGCCGTTCTCGCACCTGCTCGCCGTCTACAACAACTACGACTTCAGCGGGCCGCTCGACCTGGTGGCCAGGTACTCCGAGGTCGCGGACGCGGTCCGGAAATGAGGGAGCCGATCACGGTCGGCGGTCACCTGCGGATCCGGCCGTTCAACACCGGCCAGAGCTATCCGGAGCAGCGGCTGGACAATGACCTGTGCCAGGCGGTGGTGGCCGGGAACACGGTCTACCTGCGCGGCCAGGTGGCGCAGGACCTGGACACCGGCGAAAGCGTGCATGTCGGCGACCCGGTCGGCCAGGCCGAGCAGGTGATGGCGAACATCGAGTCGCTGCTCGCCGAGACAGGCGCGTCGGTGGAGAACGTGGTGAGCTGCACCGTCTACCTCACCGACGTCCGCCACCGGGAGCCGGTGTACCGGGTGCTTGGCCGACGGCTGGCGGGCGTGTACCCGGTGTTCACCGGCCTGGTCGTGTCCGCGCTGGCCCGGCCCGAATGGCTGGTCGAGGTAACCGTGGTGGCGGTGAAGCCTTGACGTTCTCGCTGGCGGGCCGCTGTGAGCGTACCGGTGCGGTCGGCGCCGTCATTGCCTCGGCCAGCATGGCGGTGGCGGCCCGGTGCACGGCGGTGCACGCGGGCGTAGGCGCGGTGTGTAGCCAGAGCACGACTGATCCGCGGCTGCGCGAGGCGGTGCTCGACGCGATGGCCGGCGGCCTGGCCGCAGGCGACGCGCTGGCGGCGGTGGCGGGCGGCGCGGCGGACATCGCGTATCGGCAGCTGGTGGTGGCCGACGCTGCCGGCGGCTCGGCCAGCTACTCGGGCGACCTGACGCTGGGCGAGGCCGCGGACGGGCGCACCGTGGGCGCCGCCGCCGCCGGCAACCTGCTCGCCGATCCGGGCGTGCCCGCGGCGATGCTCGCCGCCTTCACCGGCCGGGCCGGTGCCAGCCTCGGCGACCGGCTCATCGCCGCGCTTCAAGCCGGCCTGGCCGCGGGCGGGGAGGTCTCCCCGGTGCGTTCGGCCGGGATGCTCATCGCCGAGTCGGTACCATGGCCCGTCACTGACCTGCGGGTCGACTGGCACGACGATCCAGTCGGGCAGCTCGCCGGGCTCTGGCAGATCTGGCAGCCGCAAGCGGAGTCCTACGTCCAGCGCGCATTGCGCCCGTCCGTAATCGGCGGCTGATGCGGTGGGTCCTTCAGCTGAAGGCGGCGATGCCGGTGATGGCCCGGCCCATGATCAGGATATGGATCTCGTCGGTGCCCTCGTAGGTGCGTACGCCCTCGAGGTTGTTGGCGTGGCGCATCGGCGAGTACTCAAGCGCCACGCCGTTCCCGCCGAGGATGGTCCGTGCCTGCCGGGCGATGGCGATCGCGGTCCTGACGTTGTTGAGCTTGCCGAACGAGATCTGCTCGGGGACCAGGGTCCCCGCGTCCTTCATCCGGCCGATGTGCAGCGCGACCAGCAGGCCCTTTTGTATCTCAAGCACCATGTCGACCAGCTTTTCCTGGGTGAGCTGGAACGACGCGATCGGCTTGCCGAACTGCCTACGATCCAGAGCGTAGGCCAGCGCCGCCTCGTAGGCGTCGCGGGCCGCGCCCATCGCGCCCCACATGATCCCGTAGCGCGCCTCGTTCAGGCAGGAGAAGGGTCCGCGCAGGCCAGCGGCCCCGGGCAGGATCGCCTCGGCGGGTACCCGTACGTCCGCGAGCACGACGTCGCACTGGATCGAGGCGCGCATGGCCAGCTTCGGCTCGATCGGAGTGGCCGTGAACCCCGGGGTATCGGTGGGGACGAGGAAGCCGCGGATGCCGTCCTCGGTGCGCGCCCAGATGACGGCGATGTCGGCGATCGATGCGAGGCCGATCCAGCGCTTGGCGCCGTTGATGACCCAGCCGTCGCCGGCCCGACGCGCCGTCGTGGTCATGCCGGCCGGGTCGCTGCCGGCTTCCGGTTCGGTCAGGCCGAAACAGCCGATGATCTCCCCGGCTGCCATCCCGGGCAGCCAGTGCTTCTTCTGCGCCTCAGTACCGAACTTGTGGATGGCGCTCATAGCCAGCGAACCCTGCACGCTGACGAAGGTCCGCAGCCCGGAATCGCCCGCCTCCAATTCCAGCGCGGCCAGGCCGTACTCCACCGCGCTGCGGCCGGGACAGCCGTAGCCGCGCAGGTGCGCGCCGAGCAGGCCGAGCCGGCCCATCTCGGTGGCGATCTCGACGGGAAACACCGCCTTCTCGTACCAGTCCTTGATGTTGGGCCTGATGCGGTCGCCGACGAACGCGCGGACCGTCTCGCGCCAGGCGAGTTCCTCCGCCGACAACAGAGCATCGAGACCGAGATAGTCCGTCGCCAGATCGATCATGCCTATCTCCAGTCGTCCTTGGCAGCTTCGGGCCGAACCGCGGCGCCTAGCCCGAAGTTCGGTTTAGCCTGTGTCGGCGCACGCGGTGGCGACGTTCCGCTGGGGCGGCGATAGTAAGTCCTGCCGCGCCGGTCGGCGTGGGCGCCGCCAGCCCGAGCGTATGCCCCGGACCAGCGGTGGTGACAGAGTTCCCGACACCGTGAGGTGAAGACCCCGGCAGCGCCGCCCGCTTGGGCCAGGAGATCGCCGCCGAATACTCCACGGCCACCACTGCGGACGCTCATGCGGCCACCCCTACGGCGGGCTAATCTGAGACCATGCTGATCATCCCGGGTGTTGAGGTAGACGAGGGCCATCTGGCCGATATCTGCGACAGATACGGGATTGCCAAGCTAGAGATCTTCGGATCACTAGCCCGCGGAACCGCCGGTCCGGACAGCGACATCGATGTTCTCTACACGCTGCGCCCAGGGCGGCGGCTGGGCTGGGAGATCGAGCAACTCGCTGACGAGCTCAGCGAACTGTTCGGCCGCCGGGTCGACCTGGTGTCGCTCCGCTCCTTGCATCCGCTGCTGCAGCGCCCGGTCCTGGCAGAGGCCCGTCCCGTCTATGCAGCGTGACATACTCCTGCTTACCGAGATGATCGATGCTGCGGAGCAGGCGCAGCAGCTGACGGCAGACATCACAGTCGGCCAGCTGGAAACCGATCGACAGCGCCGCGATGCCTTGTTGTGGAACTTCACCGTCCTCGGCGAGGCTGCTGGCCAGCTCTCCGCTGAGGTCAAGGACCGGTTCCCGAAAGTAGCCTGGCAGCAGCCGATGCGGTTGAGGAACCGGATAGTCCACGGCTACTGGTCCATTGACCTGGAGGTCCTTCACACCACCGCGACCGAGCAACTATCCGGATTCGTAAACGATCTGCGTAGTGTCCTAAGCGCCCTGACCAAGAGCGCCGAGCCGGAGATAGCCGAGCCGGAGATAGACGCTACCGATTCGTAAGCACCTCTGCTCTGCGATGAAGGGTAAAACAGCAGCGGCGGCGGTCTCATCCGCTGACCGAGGCGGCGAATCCCTCCCGCCAACTCGCGTACCGCGGCTCCCAGCCGAGTTCCTTCCTGGCTTTCTCGTTCGAGGAGCCGCGTGCGCTGGTCATCTGGACCACCACGAACTCCCCGGCGAGCAGCCGCCCGAGCCAGGCCGGCATGCGCAGCGGCGGCTTCGCGCCCAGGACATCGGCCAGGTACGGCAGCCACTCCGATACCGGCGCCGATCACCGGCATCTGGTGCTTCCGCACCATGTCCAGCAGAAACTGCGAGGCGCCCGGCCCGTAGAAGCTACCGTAGCGCAGCACGATTCCCTCCGGCGCCTCGACCGGCACGGTTTCCTCCACGTGCCTCATCGCCGCGACCGTCCGCGCGGCCGACCGAACGGGCCGGGAGTCGAGCGGATCGGCTTCGGTCTTCACCGGGCCGCCGGCACGCCCGTTCATGCGCTCGGCGCTCTGCGCGATGATCCGGCGGGTGCCTGCCCGCGCCGCGGCCGCCAGCAGGTTGTCGGTGCCCCGGGTCCGGAGCTCGTTCGTGGCGGCGAACACCCGGTCGACGTTGCGCAGGCTCCGCATGTCCGCCAGTGCGGTCATCTCATGAATGACCACCTCCGGCGCGGCGGCTCGCACCGCCGCGATCACCCCGTCGCGATCTAGCCCGTCGAGGACTATCGGCGCCGCGCCCGCCCCGCGCAACTGCTCGACCTTGCCGGGCGTCCTCGTGGTGGCGGTGACCTCGTGACCCGCCGCGACCAGCATGGGAACGAGGTGCTGTCCCAGTGCGCCGGTCGCCCCGTGACGAAGACTCGCATGATGTTTTCCTTCCGCGTGGTGCTCTTTCCCTCCAAGACGAGACACCACCCGGAACTGTGACACGCGACCAACGCCAGGCGGCGGCAGACCACCCGTCATGAATGGCTACCGCCGCCTGGCGCCCCTGTCCGGGTGCCTCAGCCGTTACGTGACAGGTTCGGGCCGGACCCGCTGCCGGAGACCCGGTTCACGGTCCCCGCGCCGACCGGGCCTCCGTGCGCCTTCCCCGACCCGCCGGGCGGAGCCGGCGGAGCGGGCAGGCTTATGCAGCTCGGCGCCGGAGCCGAGGTCAGCCTCCCGGCCGTCATCGTGCCGCGCGAGGTCGCCGTCGTGGTCGTCTCGACGCCCACCACGAGGATGTCCCCGGCCGGAATGCCCTTCGCGTTCACGGTGATGGAGCCGCCGACCGTCGACGTGCCCTGGACGCTGACGTGGCCGTTCGGCTGCACGGCCGGCACTGGCAGCGAGGCGATGCTCGGGCAGCCGGACCCGACCGGCACTATGACGACCCGGTCGCCGAGCTTGTGTAGCCGCCCGTTGGCGCCCGAAATCCCGGAGGCCTTGGTGACCGCGAGCGTGACCATCCCGTTGGGATGCGTGGTCACCGCGTAGGCCGGAGTCCCGCCGCCGGCCACCAGGACACCGGTGGCCGCCGCCGCGACGGCGACCCCGCCCGCGCTGGTCACCAGCAGCTTTCGGCCCGCCGCGGCGTGCCGCGGCAGGACCGCCGGCGGCCTGGCGTGGGCTAGCGCCGGCCCGTGCTCCCGGATCAGATCGTCGAGAAGCTGGTCTGCGAACTTAGTCATTACTGTCACCCCTGGTTGTCGTTTGTGGTCTTGGCCTGCTCGCGCAGGGGGGCGCGTCCGGAGCAGCCGCATCCGGACCGCGCCGGGTGTGAGCCCGAGTGCCGCCGCTGCCTCCTTTGGCCGGAGTCCTGCGAGATCCACTAGTTCGATCACCGCGCGGTCCCGTTCCGGCAGCATGGTCAGCTCGCGGATGAGGTCCCGGCCGGCTCGTTCGGCATCGATCCGGTCGAGCAGTTCCTCGACCTGATCCGGTTCCAGATCGCGTCGCCCGGCCAGCTTCTGCAGCTTGTGCTGCTGCAGGCTGTGCGCCTCGCAGTACGAGGCGTAGACCCGCCGGGCGATCCCGAACATCCAGGCCCGCGCGGTGCCCTTCCGTGGATCGAACGCCCCGAAGGAGGTGATCACCGCGACGAAGGTGTCCGCGGTGAGGTCGGCGACCACCTGCGGGTCACGGCTGCGCCGGGCGAAGTACGCCATCACCGCCTCCACGTTCGCCCGGTAAAGCCTCTCGAACTCGGCGGTGGCGCCGGCAGTCCGCTCGCTGGCTGCGGCCACCGGACGGGCTGCTGTTTTTTCGGTCACGTCTCTAGTTACCGATCCGCCGCCGTTGCGTCACGCGCTCGCCGGCCCCCGGGCGCGGCGCAACTGCACCAGGGCATCGATGCCCAGCACGATCGGCGCCAGCACGCAGAGGGACGCGCCGATCCAGGCATGGATTGCCGCCCTTTCCTCCGATGTTGCCGAGGAAGAAAAAGGCTCAGCGCGAGGCCGGCGCCCATGGGCCAACGCCGCCGATGCGCTCGACGGAGTAGCGCACGACATAGCCGGGACCCTTAGGCGCCGGGAACTCGGCGTCCGGGGATAGATAGACCTTCGTCAGGCGGTTGAGCAGATTCCATGCGTCGTCGCTCGGCTGAACGGCCGCCCGCGCCTGCAACGTGGCGTATGGGTTCAAGAAGACGCCGGGCGCCCGCGGCGCATCGAAGGACAACACAACCCGCGGGTCTCGCTCGATGTTGCTCAGTTTCGCGCGCCATCCCAAATGGCCGCTGACGAGATCATCGCCGTCCAGGCCGATCCAGATGACGCTCACCTGCGGGCTTCCGTCGGCGTTAATAGTGCTCAGGTGGGCCATCGGGCCAGACTCGATCAGGTCCCGCAACTCGCCAGGCAGACCGCTCATAGCGTTGTCACTTCCGTCACGTTACTCCTGCCGCCACCGGGCCCGGCCGAACATGGTCCCGTACATCTGGTTCCCGTACCGGTTCGTATACCCCTGCTGGGACGGGCCGGCCTGGTCGATGGCGTTGGCGTAGAAGACCGGCGCGCCGGACGGCGGCTGGAGCAGCGCGACCTGCGATCGGTCCAGGTCGCACCGGATATTGCCGAAGGTGATCATCGCCACCTTGTCCGCCTCGACGAACCGCAGTTCGTTGTGGCGGAACGTCTCGAGGAAACGGGCGGCGGACTGGTGACCCATGCTGAGCTCGCGCTGGATCTTGCGCTCGGTCCAGCCTCCGCCGCCGACCCACACCACGATGCCCTCGAAGATGTCTTCCTCTTCTACCGCGAGGACATGCTCCAGGATGCCGAACTGCTCGCCGTCTTTGGTCAGCACCGGGACACCGAGCGTGACACCCTGGTAAGAGGTCTGGAATTGATCGTCCATAACAGATAACGCTACAGGCGGTGCCCTAACCGGCGACGAGGGTCTGAGCTCATCTCCCGTGAGAGAATGCCGGGATGCGTGTGGGAGCCGTGTTTCCCCAGACCGAGATCGGCAGCGATCCGGCGGATGTCCGTCGCTGGGCGACCACCGTCGAGGACCTAGGCTATGACCACATCCTCGCCTACGACCACGTGCTTGGCGCCGGCACGGACACCCGGCCGGGCTGGCAGGGTTACACCAGCGAGAGCCTGTTTCACGAGGTGTTCGTCCTATACGGGTACCTGGCCGCGGTGACCCGGCGGGTGGAGCTCGTCACCGGGGTGCTGATCCTTCCGCAGCGGCAGACCGCGCTGGTGGCCAAGCAGGCGGCTGAGGTGGACGTGCTCAGCGGCGGGCGGCTGCGGCTCGGCATCGGCATCGGCTGGAACCCGGTGGAGTACGAAGCCCTCGGCCCGTCGTTCAAGGACCGGGGCATCCGCAGCGAGGAGCAGATCGCGCTGCTGCGCGAGCTGTGGGCGGCGCCGCTGGTGACGTTCGAGGGACGCTGGGAGCGGGTCGACAACGCCGGGATCCACCCGCGCCCGGCGGCGGGCCGGATCCCGGTCTGGCTGGGCGGGGGATCCGACCGGACGCTGCGTCGCGTCGGACGGATCGGGGACGGCTGGCTGCCCAACGCGGACCCGGCCAAGGGCGCGGAGATGGTGGAACGGCTGCGCGGCTACGCGCGGGACGCGGGCCGCGATCCCGCGGGCATCGGGCTGGAGCCGCGGCTGAACCTGGCGACGGTGCCGCCCGCCGGGCGGACGGACTACGCGGCGGCATGGCAGCGCCTGGGCGCGACCCACCTCACGGTCGCCACGATGGGCGCGGGATACGCGACCGCCGACGATCACCTCGGCGCGCTGGAGACGGCCATCGCCGACCTGCGCCGGGCCGGCCTGCACGACGCGACGGCGACGGGCTGACCCAGCCAGGAACGCTGGTCCGCGAGCATGCCGGGGATGATTATCCACGGCGCGTTCCCCGTATCGCCCCGCCAGGCAAGGATGCGGTCGACCCGTATCGTCTCGCGTACATCTTTTAGGGTGAGCTGCGCGCCCGAGTCAAGCCACGCTTTCGCTGACACCCGCCGGGCCGCCTTGCGCATCTGGTGCCGGGTCCAGCGCAGCGCCGCTACGACCTGGAGATCGAAAAGGACCGGCTCGGCGCCGCGCTCGAAGACATCTGCCCGCTTAGCGGCACCGCTCAGGAGCGGTCCTCCAGCCAGGGGTAGCGTTCGGTGTCCCGACCTGCGTAATCGGGGTCGAGATAGATGAAGACTCGCTGGATCTTCCAGTCACGGATCTCGAACACGTCACACCATCGGCCGGCCCCCCACTCCGGAACGCCGGCTCGCCACGCGCCGTCGCGGTGCTCCCCATGGCTGTCACCTTCGCACACGACGAGGTCGCCCCCGGAAAACACCCAGTTGAAGTGCGCGTAGTGGTGCTCGATGTGCTTGATCGTGGCGCCCACGTCGCTGAACAACTTACTGATCTGTTCCTTCCCGGTCGCCAGGCCCCATTTGGGGAAGTACACCTGAGCGTCGTCGGCGAACAGGTCAAGAATGCTGCCGCCGGTAGGGATCACTCCTGCATTGTCGAACCCCTTCAGGTAGTCCAGGACTACCGACTTGCGCTGCTCGTCGGTCATCGTCTCTCTGGTGAGTGCCATCGCTTTCGCTCCTCGTGGTGCTTGCGGGCGGGTCAGGGCGGCGTTCAGGGCCGGGCACTCGAGCACTCAGTGCCCGGCCTGCACGACCTCCTTCACGGGTTCGGCATGGGCGGCATGGGTGGCGCGGTACGCGAACGTCAGGCGAGGGAGGATGTCAACATGGTTCGCTTCCTTCCCATGCACGGTGAAGCAGTTCCTCGAGGTTCGCGGCGGTGACCGCCGTCGGGTTGTCCGGGGGCACGGCCGCCAGGATGACGTCGACGGCAGCCGGGACGTCGGTCTCGCGCATCCCGTAATCACGCAGGGCGCGAGGCGCCCCCACCTGCTCCCGCACGCGCTGCAACCCGTCCAGCGCGGACGCCGCGCCGAACGCCGCTGCCATCCGCTGCTCGGTTTCCGGGACCGACGGCGCGTTGAGCGCGAGGACGTACGGCAGCACCACGGCATGGGTCTGCGCGTGCGGGAGGTTGTACATCCCGCCCAGGACGTGGCAGATCTTGTGGTGCAACCCGGAGCCGGCCGAGGCGAACGCCACCGCAGCCATCCAGGCGCCGTACAGCGTCTGCTCGCGGCCTTCGATGCCCTGCGGATCGCGCACGACCCTGGGAAGGCCGTCGCGAAGGGCGCGAATGCCCTCCAGCGCGAGCGCCTGGTCGACCGGGTCGGTGCGGGGAGCCCACATCGAGTCGACGCAGTGCGCCAGCGCGTTCAGCCCGGACGCCACGCTCAGCGGCAAGGGCAGGGACAGCATCAGGCTGGCGTCGTAGACGACGGCCCGCGGCAGCACGCGGGCGTCGGCTCCGGTGGTCTTGCGGCCGTCCTCGGTGAGCCCCCAGACGTTGGTGGCCTCCGAGCCTGCGTACGTGGTCGGCACGGCGACGATGGGCAGGCCGGTGGTCAGCGCCACCGCCTTGGCCAGGCCGGTGGCGGACCCGCCGCCGACGCTCACCAGGACGTCGGCATCGTGCTCCTCGGCGGCCTTGCGGGCCCGCTCGGCGACATCGCCGGGCACATG
>Ga0302314_10001848_pt1 | contig 39489 bp, 32 predicted proteins | sample III_Palsa_N2_3_FD_200533 | JGI IMG/M metagenome (GOLD analysis project Ga0302314, IMG submission 200533) | Peat permafrost microbial communities from Stordalen Mire near Abisko, Sweden - III_Palsa_N2_3 | ecosystem: Environmental > Terrestrial > Soil > Palsa > Peat permafrost | place: Sweden... | reverse complement strand
CGATACCGCTCTCCCCGTCGATCCAGTGCACGAGGCGGGTCTCCCCGTCGATCAGATCGTTCAGCTCGTACGGACCCTCGTCCGAGTCCTCCTCGCCATCGTCCTCGAATTCGTCGTGCCAGGAGCGATGGTGGTACTCGCGTTCGGGATAGGCGTCCCAGGTCTCGTGCACCTCCGTCAGAGCGAGCATGGTGCGGCAGCCCGCCCGCTGCGCGGCGTCGCCCAGCAGGCCCGCGACCACCGCGTCCTCGCCCTTGAGCCGATCCCAGTCAAGGCCGCGCTCGGTGTACTGGTGCGCCAGGAAGCACACGAGCCGGTCGGGTGCCGCGGTCTCGCGCGAATAAGGGCGGTGCGGCACCGGCGTGGCGAAGTGCTCGCGCAGATGCCGCTCGATCTCGTCGATGGCGGGCTGCGAGCCGGTCACGCGCGGCCGTGTGCCGCCCTCCAACACGAGATTGAAGGTCAGACAGATACGCGTGCCGGTCTGCACCTGCTTCACCTCGTGGCGGGTGTCGGCATAGAACGCCGCGAACACGAGCTTCCGCTCATCCCCGCACACCTCCACCTTCTCCTTGCCCGAGCCGATGAGGAGCTCGCCGCCGGTGTGCCGGTGCGGGAGCACTACCACGAGGGTCGCGACCATGCCGTCGTGCTTCTCCGAGTCCTGATGCGGGAGGAAGAACTGGCCGCGCTCATAGACCAGCATCGAGTGCAGCTCCGGACGCAGAGTGCAGGTAGGCGGCAGGCTCAGGTCGTCGCGGATCGAAGCGAGTACGGCCTCGAACTCCCCGCCCCAACTCACACGCACGGTCTCACGCGGCACCTCCCAGGTGTCGCGCACAGAAGCGTCCGTGAGAGTCTCGGTTCCCTTGCCGTACTTGGCCGGCGCCGCGAGCTCGCGCAGCTTCTTCGCCTTCGCCGACGTGATGGGCAGCGCGATATCGCCGAGGCCGGCCACGCCGAGGTCTAGCATGGCGGGCTCGGCGGATGCCGTCGCCGCGCAGGCGGTCTTGCCGAACTGCCGGTCGAGGACGGCAGCGAGGCGTTCGCGCGGGGTGAGGGTCATGGCCGAACAGCCTACCGACTCGCCTGCCACGCGTTGTGCCGCGATGCCCGAGTCCGGAAATCGCGGGTCCGGGCCCGAGACGTCATGCCTGCCATGCGCGAAGGAGGTCTTCGGGTCCCCAGCGCGCGGCCAGCGGAAGGTCGTCGGTGACGCCGCAGCGCGATACGGCGACCAGCGCAGTCGTCTCGTCGACGCCCGGGACGGCGAGCATGTCTCGCACTAAGGCGTCGTATTCGCGGCGGCCGAAGGGCTGGGTTTCGAGCCATTTGATCGAGCCGAGGAAGTGGACCCGTTTGGCCACGGGTTCGCGGTCCGCGCCGACCAGATCGATCTCGGGATTGTTCTGCCGGTTCCACCAGCCGCCGACCGCTTCGGTATCCGGCCAGCGGTCACTCGGCAGCAGCCGGAGCAGGGATTCGCGGATGACTGGCTCGACGGCGCGCCCGCGCCAACTGGGCCAGGAGCGTTCGATGCGCTCAAACAGGATGTCGCCTCTGCCGCGTTCGACCAGCGGGATGCCGCGCTGGAGGAAGGCGAGCCAGAAGCGAAGGTACGTGTCGGCGATTCGATAACGCTTGTTCTTCGAGTCCGCTTTGGTCGACAGCGGGCTGTCGGTGGCGATCACGCGCTTGTCCAGCAGTGTGTTCAGGATCGGCGAGAGGGTTCCGGAGGCGAGCGGGCTCGCTCCGCCCGCCTCAGTGGCGATCATGGTGAAGGTCCGCTCCCCGCTGCCGACGGCTTCCAGGACGGCACGTGAGTGGGAAGCCTCGGGGAACTCGCCCAGCAGGGAGAGCTCCCCGGCCATGAGCAGCGGGGAGAGCGGATCGGCCAGCTCCCGGCGCAGATAGCCGGACAAGTCCATCCCGGGCCGCCACGCTTGAACGACCTCGGGGAAACCCCCGGTGACCAGCAGCGCGTCGATCGCGGCGGCGGCGTCCAGGCCGGTCATCGCCTGCACGTCCGCGAGATGAAGCGGGTTGACCGTCATCCTCGCCGCGCGCCCGAAGAACGGACGGCCGTAGGACTGCAGCGCCTCCATCACGGACAGGTCGCTGCCGACCAGAATGAGCAGCACCGGCTTGGCGCTTAAATGCCGGTCCCAGACGGTCTGGAGCGCTCCTTCGAATTCGCGGTCCTGCTCCGCCAGCCAAGGGATCTCATCGAGGACGGCGATGCTCGGCATGTCGTCGGGTACCGCCAGAGCCAGTGTCCGCAGAGCCTGGTTCCAATCCCCGGCCTGCAGCCCGGCCACGGCCTCGGCTCCGGGCAGACCGGATGCGGCGAGCGCCGCCGTGAAGTCAGCCCGCTCGGCGACGGGGTTGCGACCCCGGGTAGCCTGGAAAACCACATACGGCAACTGCGCCCGGTCGCAGAACTCCTGGACCAGGCGGGACTTGCCCACTCGCCGCCGACCGGTCACGATCACCGCGCGGCCACGGGTCGCCCCCGCGCCGCCCTCGATATCGTCGATCACTCTACTCAGGACGTCGAGATCTGCCGTCCGACCATTGAACTCCACCACCACAGCTCCCCACGTAGGATCAGTCTAACGTAGATCAGATCTTACATCATTCACCAAAGTAAGACGACTCGACCGGCCGGGCGCGCCTCCCCAGCACCCGGATCGACGGGCTGCCCCAGGTGGCGGGCACGGTTGGTTGGCCTTGGTCGCATTCTCCGATATGGCCGCCGAGGGGCCGGACACGTCAGAGAGTGATCCGCCGACCGTGGGGCGGAACGTACTCGACGGCTCGGATCGGCACTAGACGTCCCGCAGCAGCAGAAACTGGCACAAGAGTGCCGCATAGATCCCGGCGGTACCGTCGAGTGCCGGGCGGTGTCGGACTCCGGTAGCCGACCCCTCCTATACAACGGACCAGACCACCAACGACCCTCCACGAAAGGCGCAGCCACGTGATCGCGACCACCGTCTGGACACGGCTCGCCGATGCCGGCTTCCTCCCGCCGCTGGCGGTCACGCACGTCGCAGAAGCCCTCGCGTCAGACGCAGCAGCATCCACAGCTACATTCCGAGCCTTCTTCGACAGACCCGAACTCGATCACCGCTCCCGCCACCAACTCATCACCGCAACGCCGGCCTCTGTTTGCACGCACCTGCTCGAGAGCCCCAACAGCGACGCCGCGCTGGCCACGGCCGCGCTCGGTGCGCACCCGCAGAGCGCCGAAGTCCTCACCGCCTGCGCGGCCTCCCGCCACGCCGCAGCCCTGATACCTGAGCACCTTCGCACTCTTCCGCTCCCGACACTCATCGAGATCGCGCACACGATCCGCTACAGCGGCCACCGCGCGCTCGCCGAAGCGATCCTTGAAGTCGTCGCAGAAGACAGGCCGAACAACGCCGACATAGAAGCCCAGTTCGACGCTTCGGCCGAGCCCGGCGCTCGCCCCGACATCTCGGCGCTCCTGTCGGCAATTCGCCACGCGCACAAGTCCTGGCGAGACAACGTCTACACCGTGCTGCTCGCCATCGACCACAACGCGTGGCCCTCCCTCGCGAAAAAGGCCGACCCCCAGGGCAGCGCAGTGCGGACAGCCCTGCTCGACTCCGCCGAGAGGCTCAGCGATGAGGCTCTGATGGCGTGCCTACCGGACCTCGTCAGCCCGGCAGACAACTGGGGCGACGAAGAAGAGATCGACGGTCGGAGCTTCGGCGCGAGCCGACGCTTGGGAGCCCTCAAGCGAGCCCGGAAATTCCCACGATTCCGGGAGATCGCCGGAGAGCAATTCGCTGAAGTCCTGAACCAAGCCATCTCACTCGGCTGGAAGCCCGAAGCGCGCCACGAGGGTTTCGAGCGGTGGGACGAAGTCCATGCCGCCGCATTCTTCACTCAAGACCCAGCTCTGATCGACGCCCTGGCGCAGTTCACTCGGCCGCCCGCCGACTCTCGCAAATACCTTAATACGCTCGACTGGCAAGCCGAGGCGGGGCGACGAACGCTGCTTCGCCTGCTCCTGGAGAACACCGCCGTCAACGACACGACGCGCACGGAAATCCTCGCCGCCGCGAGTACCGACGACCTGCGTGCCGTCGGACGAAACGAGGCGACTGACGAGCACGTGAGGGCAGAGATCAACCACGCGCTGCGCACCCGCGAACAGTCTACTGAGCGAGCCCTGGCCGCCCAGCTCGAATCAAGGTACCCGCTGCCCGACGACGATGAACTGGCCGCACACGGCGATCCCCAGGCCGCGCTGCTGGCCCTGATCCGAAACACCCGGCAGGCGCCCACCGCTCGCCGAGCCGCCGCCCTCGACCACATCCTCACCTCGCGCCATCTCACCAGAGAAATCGCCTGGCACCTTCCGACCGCCCGCCTGCTCGACCACGCTGAATACGGCCCCGCGCTCGCCCAGGAACTCGCCGAACACTGCGGTCCATCGGAGGAACGCTGGCAGCGCCTACGCAGCCAAGCGACCCCGAACCTGTCTCCGACCCTCAGCGCCTACAAGCTCATCGAGCGCATTACCAAGGACTAGCCGGAAAACCACACGCGCCCGGCGCGCTGCTCCCGCACTCCGGCCGCGTGCTGGCTCTTGCGGATGGATGGAGGGGGTCGCCGCTCAGAGCCGTTGTACGCGGATGGCACCATTCGAATACATTCGGCGAGATCAGCCGGGACCAAGCGACCTGAGATCGATACAGGGCATAGGTAATCAGATGATCTCAGCCAGAGTGCACAGCAGCTTGCCGAAGGTTTCGGCGCCTGCCGAGGTGGCGAGCCCTTCCCAGCAGGCAATCCAGCTTCCCTCGTCCTCATCGCAGGCTGCCGCGACGATTTCGGCGACTCGTTCGGCCTGGCGCTCGCTCCTCAAGACCGCTGCGGCAGGAAGCCCTCGAAGCAACTCGTCGTCTGCGTAGTCGGATGCGAGCATGGCCGCGAGAGCCAGCGCGCGCTCGTCGGGCGGACCATCCAGCAGACCGAGACAGCCGTGCAGTGCCGCGCTCGGGTCAGCCCGAGCGGCCAAGCTGCGGTCGCTCGGCACCACGCAGATCGAGGTGCGCCCGCGCGTTGGCGCGGCTGGCACGGTCTCGCCCGTTGCGCGTACTCGCCGAGCCAACTCGGCGGCGCAGGTGTTGCGCAGCGACTGGGAGCCACGCGACGCGACGACATGTAGGGCAGCAGCGTCGAGAAGCGGAAGGAGACGCCGCACGGAAGCAGCAGGAGTCTTCACGTTGAGGGCCAGACCTGCTACAGCCTCGGCGCGGCGAGCCAGCCGCTGCTCGCGCTCGCGTGCATCGCGTGGAGCCTCGGGCAGCGCGGCGTCGACGAGCGCGTCGACGGCCCTTGCGAGCGAACGTGGAGCACGGCACACGTCGGCAAGCGCATCGACAGGACCCCAGTCCATTGCCCACCACTCCGGCGATACCGGCCAGCCGGTCGCGAGAACCTCGCTGACAGTCCGGTCGATCTGCCGCTGGGCGATCTCGCGCAGGCGGGGAAACCGCACCGCGTACTCCTGCATCGCACAGAGCCGAATCTGGGCCATCAGCGACGGGCTTCGGCACGCGCCCCACCATGCGTGCGTCACCGCGGGCACGCATGCGCGCAGCACGTCGTCCGGCAGCTCGTCGGCCTGGGCCAGCAACACCCACTGGACGTGCCGGCCCGCCTTGTCGCCCCGTTCCGCGAGCGTCCGCCACACCTGCGGGAGGGACTCGAGCATCTCCCACAGGTGGCTCTCCCACTCCTCCTCCCTGTCGAACTGGGCCTCTTCAGCGCGGCGGTTCTCCTCCTCGTCCGGACCCTCCTCAACCTGCCGCGGCGGCACATCGGCCAGCATGGCCTCGACCAACGCGACGTGAACACTCGTCGGCATCACCACGCTGGGCGGCCAGCGGCGCGCGACCGCGATCGCCTGCCCGGCGGGAAGCCGGGCAGCAATCCACGCAGCATCGTCATCCAGTTCCCGGTAAGGCGAGCAGAGGAGAACGAGCTCCGGCAACGGCCCGAAGGCGTCGACCGCGACGCCCAGGAGACTCGAATCGGGTAGGCCATCGACGGCAAGAAGCCTGACCGCCTCGCTCACGGCGACATTCCGCAGCACGCACTCGCGGGCAACGGCTGAAAGATCTCCGCGCTGGTAGAACACGACCTTCTGCGCCCAGGTGCCCTCTACTGCCAGGGCCCGAGCGACAACATGTTGGCCCGCCGACGGCAGCGCCGCCATTTCGGCAAGCTCCACCCACCACCGCTGCACCCCGGCTGCCGGGCTACTGCGCAGTTCGCCCACACCGGACTCCTCGGTGTCCACCGCCACCGTCCTCCAGATTTCGGACAAGTCGTAGGACTCGTCTCTCGATCGATCGCACTCGCGGCGTCTACAGAACCACGCTGTAGGAGCGCGCGCCTCGACAACGGCGGCATTCACTTAAATGTGTGACCTCGCCCTCCTGATGCGCTTGCATCGGGTGTGACGAGCGTGTGGCTTCCACCAGCGACACGTCCGGCGACGGCCCCTGACAAGAAGATCGGCCTTTCCACCGCGAGCCCGCACCTTCCTGGGGACCGAGGCCGCAGGCAGTTCGGTGCTGCTGCTTGCGCGTGCCGAGTACACACACGCCGTGGCCGCGCTCTGCGGTGCGCACGCGCGCTCCCGCCCGATCGAGTGATATGACGTCAGTTGTCTGGCGAACCGGTCTCCCGCGGGGCGATGCTGGCCGTGGTGCCGCTCCCACACGATCGGCGGCTCGCACGGCGATACTGGAGGCGAGAGCCATGGCCGGTGTGAAGCAGACCCGGGCGGTACTGGAGCGCTTCGGCGAGCAGGCTGTCTCGCTCGCGGACTGGTCGGCCATGTTCGCGAAGGTCGCCGTGCCGGCTGCGGCGGCGTGGGGGTTGCGGTTCGTCTTCTACTGGCGCTACTCCGACGCCGACCGGCAGGATGCGGCCACCTCCCGCGCCTGGCAGCTGCCCAGGGCGCAAGCGGCGACGGCCGGCCACGGGGTGATCATCCGGGAGGTGTGCGACGCGGGCGTGCCGCGCGAGACACCGCCAGCCCGCCGCCCCGGCGCCAGCGCGCTGCTGGCCGCGGCCGCCGACCCGGACCGCGACTTCGACGCGATCGTCATCGGCTCCTACGAGCGCGCGTTCTGCGGAAACCAGTTCTCCCTCGTCGCCCCCGTCCTGACCCACCACGGGGTCGGACTGTGGATGCCGGAAGTCGGCGGGGCGGTCGACTCCTCGATCTCCACCGTCGAGGACCTGATGGACCTGCTCGGCATCCTCTCCCGCCGCGAGATAGCGCTCAAACGCGCCCGATCCCTCGGCGCGATGGAGCACTCGGTACGCAAACTCGGCCGGTTCATGGGCGGACGCCCGAACTACGGCTACCAGCTCATCGACCTCGCCCCGCACCCCAACCGGCGCCTCGGCTGCCGCGGCGTCACCCTCCAGCAACTCGCCCCACACCCCGAGACCTCCCAGATCGTGACCTGGATCTTCCAGGCCAGACGCGAGGGCCACACCTACAAGCGCATCGCCCGCGCCCTGAACGAGACCGCCGTCCCCTGCCCCTCGGCCGCCGACCCGGAACGCAACCCGCACCGCTCCGGCCAAGCCTGGACCGACGGGGCGGTACGCGAGATCCTGCTCAATCCCGTCTACACCGGATACGAGGTCTGGGGCCGGGTACGCAGCGAACGCGTCCTGGTCGATGTGGACAACCCGGCCCTCGGCCATCGCACCCGCAAGGTGCGCACTACCCCCGACCAGTGGATCTTCTCCGAGCGGCCCACCCACCCCGCGCTCGTCTCCGTCCCTGACTTCCTCGAAGTCCAAGGCCGCAAGACCACCCCCTCGGGCACGGCACACACCTACCAGCTCACCGGGATCCTCGGCTGCACCCCCTGCGGGCGCCGCATGGAATCCACCTGGTCCCACGGCAACCCCGCCTACCGCTGCCGGCACGGCCACACCAGCGCCACCCCGCCCGACACTTCGACCGCCCGCAACGCGTTCATCCGCGAACGCGACATCCTCGCCCGCCTCCCCCTACTCCACACACCCTCATCACAGCGAACCTGCCCGCGCCACCGAGAGCCGGACGCGTGAAGACGACCGCGCCCGCCGCCACCCCGAAGCCATCGACGAACACTGCCACCATCATCCCGAGCGCAGCCGCACACCCCGAGGAGGTGATCGACTACCTACGCCGACACGGCCTCGTGCTCAGCTACGACCCCCGGACCCGGACCCTGGAGGCCAACAGCACCCCACGAGCACACGTCACCGTATAACGACATCACGCTGTCGGCCATCGAGAAAAAGGAGGCCGAACCACCGCTGACCGCGGCGCCCGGCAACCGGGCAGCCAGCGGGAAGCACTCCCCTATCTGCCACCGCAGCGCAGGCGGACCGCCGCCGACTTCGTCACCGACGATCACGGCTCGGTCACCCTTTATGCGATCGCCGCAGAGACAAACCGACACAGCGTCAGAAAGTAGGTGACACACCCAGAAACGAGACCCGATACGCCCCGGAATCCGATGAAGGATTCCCCCGGGTGCCAATCCACCCTGCCCAAAAACCCCGAGACGCTGGGGAAAAATGTGTCCGAGGGGGGACTTGAACCCCCACGCCCTTAACGGGCACTAGCACCTCAAGCTAGCGCGTCTGCCATTCCGCCACCCGGACTTGGGTTGTCTGCCTCGGGCACTCCGGCTGGCCGGCGCACCGTTTGGCGACGTGAGAACAATACCAAAGATCAGGCGGGCTTCGCACCACGCTTAAGGGCCGCGGCGTGGGCGGGGTTTAGCGGCAGGTCAGGGGGTGTTCACGCAGGGGATGCCGGGAGGATGGGGCAAAGTCGGGGCGGAGGGGGCCGCTTGGCGGGTCGGGGGCAGGTCAGGGGCGGGTCCAGTCGGCGGAGGAACCGCGGGTGGGCCAGGTGACGGACGCGGCGGCGGCCAGCAGGATGAGGGCGCAGAGCAGGCTGAGCGGGGCGTGGCCGTGCAGGATGGCTAGGGCGCCGATGAGGCCGCCTAGGAACATGGCGGCGACGGACAGCAGCCTGCGGCCCGTCTTGCCGCCCGGACCGCCCCCCGCCTTGCTGTCCGCGCTGGTGCCGGTGATCGTCATCGTCAGCACCGTGGTGGTCAGGTCGGGGACGGCGAGCGCCCTGGCCGCCGCGTTCTGCACGCCCATGGCGAGCCCCAGCAGCACGATGAGCAGGTAGCGGCTGCTGGTGGACGTGCCGGGCGACGCGCCGAGCTGGGCCACGAGGTACGCGGCCAGCATGAGCGTCCCCTGGATGACCAGGGCTGTCGACAGCAGCCGACCACGATGTTCACGGTCCACCCGCGCGACCCGGCCGCCGACCAGGGCGCCTAGGGCGAAGACGGCCAGGGCGACGAGCGAGGCGACCAGTGAGAATCCGGGCGCGCCGGCGATGGCGAAGCCGGAGAAGACGACGTTTCCGGTCATGTTGGCGACGAAGACGTGGCCTAGGGCGAGGTAGCTGTACGCGTCGACGAAGCCGGTGACCAGGGTGAGCACCAGCATCAGCGGGGGCAGCGGGCCGAAGGGCGCGCCGCGTTCGGGGACGAGGGTGCGCCAGGCTTCGTGCAGGTTCTCGCGCGACATGAGTTCGTCAACCCACTTCGATACGGGGTGAATCGGCACTGAGTGATCGGCGGGACTATTGTCTCAGCGGGCTCCCGGGTACGCGAGCCGGCGGTCCTCGATGTGGGTGACGGTGAGCTCGGTGCCGTCCATATGCCGCTTCGACCTTCCGCAGAGCCCGACCTCCAGGTCCCCCGCCCCGCGCGTCACGTCGGCCGGCTCGACGTACGTGAGCACGTCGTTGTGGTGGCAGGTGACGCACCAGCCGGGGACGTCCTCGAGGGATATGACGCCGAAGTCGCCCGCGGACGAGCCGATATATACGGGGCCGTACTCGGCGAGCAGGCTGACGGCCTGCTCGCCGAGGTCTCGCTCCGGGTCCGGCTCGGGCAGTACCACGCAGGTTCCGTGGTGGAAGAGCACCCAGGACTTCTCCGCGTCGGGAATGATCTGGCGCCAGGTGCTTACGAGGGCTTCGGTGTCCATAGGGAAGATGATGATGGACACCCCTGACAGTTTTTCAGCAAGCGGCGAGACAAGCCGTCGGCTAACAGCCGCTCAGCCCGGCCCAATCCACCACCGTGTCCGAGGCCGTGTACGAGCTGTCGGCTCCGTTGAAGTAGAAGCTCCGGTTCGCCAGGTCGCTGCAGGAACTACCCTCTTCCACGTTCGTCCAGGTCCCGTTGAGATCGAACTTGTACGCCAAGGTGTCTCCGGAGACCGCCGGTACGATGATCTGCCATTCGTCTGTCGCAATCTTCGTCATCGGGTACAGGCCCGCGCTCCAGTCGTTCGACGAGGACATCCCGATGCCGAGGGCCGAGAAATCGCCCGCGATGTAGACCTCGTCGCCGCTCGGGGTGGCGGACGGGACGGTGGCGTCGATGATCGCCTCGGCGGTGCCGCAGGTGTTCGGGCCGGCCCAGTTCAGGACCGTGTCCGTCTGCGTTCCGTCGTCGACGCTGACCGTGCGGTTGGCGACGTAGCCGCAGCTCCCGGTCTCCTCGACGTTGCTCCACGAGGCTCCGAGGTCGTACTTGTATTCGAGCGTCGTGTCGCTGGTCGAGGTCACGGTGGCCGTGTAGTGCGTGTCGTCCACCTTGGTCATCGCGACCCCGGAGGCCGCCCAGTCCGAGCCGCCTTCTCCGAGTACTGAGAAGTCGCCGTCGAGGTAGACGGAGTCTCCGGACGCCGCGGTATTGACCGGGACGGTGACGTTGATGGTCTCCGTGTACGCGGTTGTCGTAGTTGCCGAGACTGAGGAACTCGCCGCCGAGACGTCTCCGTTCGTGTCATAGGCCTCGACCGTGTACGTGTACGTGGTTCCGGGCGTCAGACCTGTGTCCGTATAGGTCGTACCAGTAGTACTGCCGACGACAGCGCCGCCCCGCAGCACGTAGTAGCCGGCCACCGCGTACGAACCGCTGGTCGTCGAGGCCGTCCATGACAACGGGACGGTCGTCGTGGTGACGGCAGTGCCCACGGTCAGGCCGGTTGCGGCGTTCGGCGCGGTGCTCGCGGCGGTGGTCGTCGCGGTGACTGAGGAACTCGTGGCCGAGGTGCCTGCGGAGTTGTCGGCCTCCACGGTGTACGTGTACGAGGTCGAGGCGGTCAGGCCGGTGTCCGTGTAGGTCGTGCCGGTAGTCGAACCAATGACGGTGCCGCCCCGCAGCACCTTGTATCCGGTCGCGCCGCTGGACGCCGTCCAGGAGAGCGATGCCGTCGTGGACGTGGTGGCAGTCACCTTCAGGCCGGTCGGCGCGCTCGGGACCGTGGTCGTGCAGGTGCTGAAGGTCTCGCAGACGATCTTCGGCGTGTCGCTGTTGCTGCCTGCCGAGATGTCGTCGGCGAGGCGCACGTACTGCGCCATCGACCACATCAGCGGGGTCGCCGAGTTGTCCGGCTCGCCGAGCGTCCAGCCGGTTCCCGAGGCGGTGGCGGCGGTCGAGCTGCCCCAGACCTGCTCGGCGATCTGGCCGTCGGCGGACGCGGAGGCCTGCATGATCTCCAGCTGGGACTCGGCGCCGCTGGTGTTGCCGTCGGCGATGTCGTACTCGCCGCGCTCGCCGTTGAACACCGGCCAGAGGTTGCCGACGCCGGCACCGGTGTAGTCGGCGCCGGTGGAGGTCTCGCCGTAGCCGTCGTGGTTGTAGCGGTGGTACATGACGCCCTGCGGCGTGGTCACCGCGATGGTGTCGTCCACGGCGGTCAGCGAGTTGGTGATGTCGGTGGCCGAGGCGGACTTGATGCCGAGGCGCACCAGCTCGAGGAATCCGGCGTCGATGATGGCACGCTGGTCGTAGGTGCCGCCCCCGTTGGCCAGGGACACGTCGTCCGACGCGTTGGGGGTGCCGTCGGGCGCGATGCGGATGAAGTAGTCGCCGTTCGCGACGGAACCGCTGGTGGTGTACGTCCAGCCGTCCACGTCGCTCGCCCACGTCTCGGCGGTGCTCAGGTAGGTCGAGGCGTCGGTCGTGTCGCCCTGGTCGTCGGCGAGGACGGAGGCGCAGACCAGGCCCGCGATCTCGGCCGCGATCGTCGAGGGCGAATACCCGCCGGCTTCCTCCCAGCGCTCCTCTCCGGTGTACGGGCCGTTGTCGACGAGGTAGGCGGCCTCGGTCTTGAGCGTGGCCCAGTCGGTGGAGCTGGTGTCGTCGAGCTGGTAGGCGAGGATCAGCGGGTCGGCCACCTCGTCCATCTGCTGGCCGCTCCACTCCTGGTCGCCGTTGAGCCAGGTGTTCTGCTTGACCTCGCCGCTGGATTCGACCTCGTACTTGAGGATGTACGAGAGAGCGGCGGAGGCGTCGGTGCTGTCCCCGGCGGCGAGCATCGCGGAGGCCATCTCGTACTCGTCGCGCGTCCAGACGAGGTGGTAGCCGTGGTTTCCGGTGCTCGCGGCGCTGTCCGAGGCTCCCCAGGGATCTGTTGGCGAGGCGACGAATCCGCCGACGTACGTCTTGTCCTCGTCCGCCTTCATCTCCATCAGCGAGATGTAGTACTGGTTGAGCAGCGCGGCGCTTCCGGTTCCGCCGTCCGCGGCTGGTTCGACCGAGTCAGGGGGCGAGTTCAGTCCGGCGAGCCAGGTGTGCCAGCCGGATTCGAAGCTGGATTCCAGCGAGCTGAAGCCGGTGCTGAGCGCGGTGGACGCGTCGGTGATCGCCGTGGACTCGGTGGTGTCGAAGGCCAACGCGAGAGTGAAGCTGGTCGAGCCGGAGGAGTTCACCGGGATCTCGGCGGTCTGGTCGAGGTGCCCGCTGCTCGATACGCCAGAGTACGTCGTGGCCAGGTCGTAGCCGCTGCCAAGCTGCGTGACGCCGGAACTGCTGGTGCCGACGTACCCGGTGCTGGACTCCGAGAATCCGGTACTCGCCGCGAGCGCGCTGGCCACCGAGCCGTTGACGGCCTCGAGGTCGCCGCTGGTCGAGTCGGTGCCGCCGGTGTTGCCGTCGCCCTGGTTGTCCAGGTACGGCTGGTAGTCGGCGTAGAGGTAGAGCGGCGACGAGGTGTCGTTGGTGAACGTGGTCTGGATCAGGATCACGCTCGAGTTCGGGTCTGCGATGTAGGTCTTGGTGATCGAGAAGTCGCCGTTGGTCGCCGTGTTCGTCTGCTGCCAGGTGAGCGAGGTCGAGTCGGCGAGCGTGACCGCGTGTGAGGTGTTGGAAACCTCTGAATCAGTGAACGAGGAGCCGTTGGTCACGTAGTACTGCAGGCCGTAGGTGTCGGGCTCGTCGTCCTCGGGGTAGAACGCGTTCTCGAGCTCGCCGTTGCCGATCGTGTACGCGACCTTGGAGGACGAACTGGTCGAGTCGGCGAAGCCCTGAACCCCGCCGCTCTCGTTCCAGTACGGGGTGGTTCCGGGACCGCCCGAGGCCGTGGCGGCGAGGGCCGGGGCGGCGGATCCGGCCACGAGGGCGGTCGCGGTGAGTGCGAGGACCGATGCGGCCGAGATCAGAGGCCGTATTCGACGGGGCCGTGGGTGTGGCGCTCTCATGGTCGTTCTCCTTTGAACGAGGGCTTGCGGGACAGATTGGTTGTCTGGCCGAACAAACTTGATGAGCGCTGCGTAACGTAACAGAAGCATGTGGGGTCCGCCAGAGGCCTGAGCGGGACATGTCGGCAAGGACCGGCAAAGAATTGTTTGGGCGGCAACCAAACCGGGCGAGGCTCTCGGGGGCGGGTTCGCCGCTCACGTGATCGTCCGCGCACCCTCGGCTATCGCACGGTTGACGGACCGTCAGCCCGGTCCTACGTTCGCCTGCAAGACATTTGTTCACTTGCCGAACCGCGCTCCTCCCGTTCCTTTCGGTTCCCCCTCGTTCCGACCCGAGATCAGGAGACGTTTTGTCTGGTGCAATCGGTCCCACACGACGTCAGTTAATCCAGGGCGCGGGCCTCGGCGCGCTGGCCCTCGGCGCCTCCGGCGGACTTGCCGCATGCTCCTCCGGCCTCAAGGGCACGGGCGGCGGCGGTACCGGTACCACGCTGAAGATCGGCTACGTCAGCCCGCAGACCGGCTCGCTCTCCTCCTTCGCGCAGAGCGACCCCTTCGTCCTCAAGCGGCTCGCGCCGATCCTGGCGAAGGGCTTCAGCAAGAACGGCAAGACGTACACGATCGACATCGTGGTGGAGGACAGCCAGTCCACGACCACGCAGGCCAGCGCGGTGACCACGAAGCTGATCACGCAGGACCAGGTGGACGTCGTCGTCGCCTCGGCCACGCCGGACACCGCCAATCCGGTCTCCAGCGTGTGCGAGGCCAACGGGATACCGAACGTGACCACGATCGTGCCCTGGGAAGCCTGGTTCTTCGGCCGCGGCAAGACACAGGGAGAGTCCTTCGAATGGTCCACCTGCTTCTTCGTCGGAGTGGACCAGTTGTATGACTGCTTCGAATCCATGTGGCGGAAGATGGGCATCGACAGCGGCAAGGTCGCGTGCCTGTGGCCGAACGACGACGACGCGAACGCCTTCCGGCAGGCGTTCCCCGGCTACCTGACCAAGGACGGCTACACGCCGGTGACCACCGGCGTGTACCAGGACGGACTGACCGACTTCAGCCCGGAGATCGCGACTTTCAAGTCCTCCGGCGCCGAACTGTTCACCTGCACGCCGATCCCGCCCGACTTCCAGACTTTCTGGAAGCAGTCCGCGCAGCAGGGCTACACGCCCAAGCTCGCGACCGTCGCCAAGGTGATGCTCTTCCCGGCCGAGGCTGTCGCACTCGGCAGCCTGAGCAGCAACATCGCGACCGACGTGTGGTGGAGCCCGCAGAACCCTTATAAGTCGACGCTGGACGGGGTCTCGGCCGCGGATCTCGCCACCGCGTATTCGCAGAGCTCAGGGAACCAATGGTCGCAGGCGCTCGGCTCCTGCTACTCGCTGTTCGAGATCGCGCAGGCCGCGCTCAAGGGCGCGAGCGACCCGACCGACAAGTCCGAGGTGGCCGCGCAGCTCAAGAGCATGAAGATCACCGGGATCAGCGGGCCGCTGGACTTCACCGCCGGGCCGGAGCCGGGGATCGCGCTGCAGAAACTGTGCGGCGGGCAGTGGAAGCCGGGCGCGTCCTTCCCCTGGGACCTGTACATCGTGGACAACGCCCTGAACACCGCCGTGCCGGAGAACGGCACCCTCGCCCTGACTAACTCGTGAGCGGGGAGGAGAGCGAGGCGGCGGCGCCGCTGCTCGGCCTCGAGCGGGTCGGCCACCGCTTCGGCCGGGTGGTGGTGGCCGAGGAGCTGAGCCTGAGCGTGCCGCGCGGCGCCGCGCTCGGCGTGGTCGGGCCGAACGGGGCCGGGAAGACCACACTGTTCTCGCTGATCGGCGGCCAACTGCGGCAGCAGTCAGGCAGGATCAGCCTGGACGGACGTACGCTGGACGGTCTGTCCCCCGCCGCGCGGGCCCGGTTGGGGATCGGCCGCACGTACCAGGTGCCGCGCCCTTTCGGCCGTATGACAGTGTTCGAAAACACTCTCGTCGCGGCGAGCCACACCGCGGGGCTGCGCGGCCGGAGCGCGGACCGGGCCGCGTACGCGGCGCTGGAGCGGACCGGGCTCGCGGAACTGGCGAACGAGCGGGCCGAGCGGCTCGGGCTGCTCTCCCGCAAGCGGCTGGAACTGGCCCGCGCGCTGGCCGGCGGCCCGAAACTGCTGCTGCTCGACGAGGTCGCGGGCGGGCTGACCGAGCCGGAGGTCATCGAACTCGTCGGGATCATCAGCGGGCTGCGGGACGAGGGGCTCACGGTCGTCTGGATCGAGCACGTCGTGCACGCGCTGACCCGCAGCGTGGACCGGCTGATCTGCCTGGCCCAGGGCCGGATCCTGGCGGACGGCGAGCCGCGCGCGGTGCTCGCGGATCCGGCCGTGCGCGAGGTGTATTTCGGTGTCGACATCGCGGCTGGGGGCGCGCAGTGAGCCCGTTGCTCGAGGTCGAGGGCCTCACTGTGCGGCACGGTCAACTGGTCGCTCTCAGAGATCTGAGCCTGACCGTCGAACCGGGCCAAGTCGTCGCCGTGATCGGGGCGAACGGCGCGGGCAAGAGCACGCTGCTGGAGACGGTCGCGGGCCTGCTGCCCGCCGAGCGCGGCCGAGTCGTGTTGGACGGTGCGGACGTGACCCGCCTGCCCGCGCATCGGCGGCTGCGGGCCGGGATCGCGCTGGTGCCGGAGGGACGGCGGCTGTTCCCCTCGCTGACCGTCCGGGAGAACCTGCTGACCGGCCAGTACCGCAAACGTCCAGGACCGTGGGACCTCCCGGCCGTCTTCGAGCTTTTCCCGTGGCTGCCGGAGCGGTCCGGCCAGCGTGCCTCGGCGCTGTCCGGCGGCGAGCAGCAGGCGGTCGCGCTGGCCCGGGCACTGCTCGGCAATCCCAGGGTCCTGCTGCTCGACGAACTCTCTCTAGGCCTCGCGCCGGTCGTGATCGCGGCCGTCTACCGCGCGCTGCCGCGGATCGTCGCGCAGGGCACCGCGGTGCTGCTGGTCGAGCAGGACGTGAGCCTCGCGCTGCGCAGCGCCGACCACGTGCACTGCCTGCTGGAAGGGCGGATCCAGCTCAGCGGGGCGCCGGCGGCGTTGACCGCGGCGGAGATCGAGGCGGCGTACTTCGGCGTGCTCCGGGGAGCTTCCTGATGATCTGGGTCGACGCGATCCTCCAGGGCGTGCTCGCGGGCGGGCTCTATGCGCTGTTCGCGTGCGGGCTCTCGCTGATGTTCGGCGTGATGCGGATCGTGAACCTGGCGCACGGAGACTTCGCGGTGCTCGCCGCGTTCCTGGCGTACAGCCTGATCTCGACCACGGGAGTCAATCTGCTGTGGGCGGCCGTCCTGACGGTCCCGATGTTCGCAGCGTTCGGATATCTGGTGCAACGCGGACTGCTGAATCGGGCGATGACCGGGGGCGCACTGCCGCCCCTGCTGGCCACGTTCGGCCTGTCGGTGCTGATCCAGAACTCGCTGCTGCAGGGCTACACGGCTGATAGCAGGGCACTGAGTCCGGGCCGGATCGGCACCGCGTCGCTCCGGATCAGCAACCAGATTTCGCTGTCGTATCTCGAGCTGTTGATTCTTGGTCTCGCGGTGCTGGTGCTCGGCGGCCTCGAGTTCTACCTCAGCCGCGGACGCACCGGCCGGATGCTGCGCGCGGCCTCGGACGATCCGCAGGCGGCCGGGCTCGTCGGCGGCGATCCGCGGCACCTGTACGGCATCGCCACGGCCCTGGCGTTCGGCACGCTCGCGCTCGCCGGGCTCCTGTTCGCCGCGCGCAGCTCCGTGTCGCCGAGTTCGGGGCCGAGCGAGCTGCTGTTCGGCTTCGAGGCGGTCGTGATCGGCGGGCTCGGCTCGCTGTGGGGCACGCTGCTCGGCGGGATCGCACTGGGTGTCGCGCAGAACGTGGCCGGGCAGGCGAATCCGGCGTACACGCTGCTGGCCGGGCATCTGCTGTTCCTGCTCGTGCTGATCCTGCGGCCGGAAGGCCTATTGCCGCGACGGAGGCTCGCATGAGCCTGATACGTGGGAATCGTTCGGCTGTCTCTGGGGACGCCACGTCCGGGGGAGGGGTCGTCGTCGAGCGCGGCGGACGACCGGCGCGCTACCCGGCGATCGGCGGCGTCGTCCTGGTCGCGGTGCTGGCTTATTTGCCGTACGTGCTGGTCACCGGCGTGACGCAGACCATGGTCGTGTTCTACTACCTGGCCGCGATGGCACTGATGTGGAACCTGCTGGCCGGTTACGCGGGGCTCGTCTCGGTGGGCCAGCAGGCTTACGTGGGTCTCGGTGCGTACGCCGTGCTGCAACTGTCGAACTGGGGCGTGCAGCCCTTTCTCGGCATCTGGCTCGCCGGGCTGGTCTGCGCCGCGATCGCGCTGCCCACCTCGTTCGCGGCATTCCGGCTGCGCGCCGACTACTTCGCCGTCGGCACCTGGGCGATCGCAGAGGTCTACCATCTGCTGACGATCCAGGACAACTCGCTCGGCGGCGGCAGCGGCAGCGCGCTCACCACGCTCTCCGGGATCGCTCCGACACTGCGGGACGCGCTGACGTACTGGAGCGCGCTCGGCGTCGCGGTGTGCTGCGCGCTCGGCTGCTTCCTGCTGCTGCGCGGGCGGCTCGGCCTGGCGCTCACCGCGATCCGGGACGATGAGACGGCGGCGGGCAGCAGCGGAGTGCGGGTGGGACCGGCGAAGCGGACGGTGTACCTCACGGCGGCGGCCGGCTGCGGGGCGGCGGGCGGCCTGGTCATCGTCAGCCAGCTCAACGTCGCGCCGGACTCGGCCTACAGCGTGCAGTGGAGCGCCTACATGATCTTCATGGTGCTGCTCGGCGGCATCGGCACGCTGGAGGGCCCGATCATCGGCGCGGCGCTGTTCACGATCGTGCAGCAGTACTTCTCGGCGGACGGCGCGTGGTACCTGATCGTGCTCGGCGCGGCGTGCGTACCCGCTGCGATCTGGCTGCCGCGCGGGCTGTGGGGCCTGGTCGAGCGGCATACCCCGCTGCGGATCTTCCCGCTGGGACGCAGGGTCCGCGCCCGGTGATCGGACCGCGGGCCTGCGGTCCGATCACAGTTCACTGGTCGCTGGTCGCTCTGGAGATCAGGACCCGTACTTCACCGGTCGGCGCAGCAGCCAGTCGATGAAGCCGCGGCGCGGCGGACGTGCGGTGATACTGCCGGAGCGGGCGCTGCCGGAGACCTCCACCCGCAGCACCGTCGGCACGGACCCGGCACCCCTCGGCTGGCGCACCTTGGCCGAGCCGCTGGAGAGCTTCACGTCGTCCATGACGACCTCGATGCCCGGCTTGGTCACGATCGTCAGGCTGCCGCTGCGCACGGTGGCCTCGATCTGCAGTGTCGGGCCGGTGAGCACGGCCTGGGTGAGATCCAGCTTCACGCTGCCGCTGCCGGCCTTGATCTCCATCGCGCGCGGCAGCACCCAACGCCCCTCGCGCACTGCGCTGCCGCTGCTCACCTCGATCTGCGCGAGTTCCTTCGCCTCGGCGGGTACCGCGAGCGCGGAACCGGCCTGCAGGGCGGGGAGGTCGGTGACCAGGAGCGCGAGCTCGCTCCCGGTCCTCGCGTTGAGCGCCTTCTCCAACCGCTCGTCGAGTTCGTCCATGGTCAGCCGGCCATCCCCCGCCGCGACCCGCAACTGCTCGGCGATCCGGTCGCGGTCCGCGTGCGACGCCCGGAGTTCGGGCACCGGCGACTTGTCGTCTGTCATGGTGAGTAGGGTATGCGCTCCGCGGCCCGGGGCTCCAGAGCGGATATATAGCGCAGAAAATTTCTTAAACCAACCTGAAGATCATGACAACCGGACGGCGTCGTACCGCGTATTAACCTATGTGAGCAACGACGAATCCCAGCAGTTCTGGCAGCCCGATGAAGACGAGGCGGCGAACGCTGCGCGACCCGCGCAGCGCCGGAAGGTGCTGTTCGCCCTCGGCGGCCTGACGTTGCTCGCGGGTGCCGGCGTGGCTGCTGGGATAGCCGCCACGACCCGTTCCGGTGCCCCGAAGACCACGACCGCGGGCGCCGAGACGACGGCGAGCCGGAGCGCCGCCCCCGCCCTCGCGCCGAGCGCCACGAGCGCCAGCCCGAGCTCGACCGCGTCCGCCGCGATCGCGACCAAGCCGCAGTACTACGTGGACAATGACGGCCCCAAGGCGATCGCGCTGACCATGGATGACGGCCCGCATCCGGTCTACACACCGCAGGTGCTGGAGATATTCCGGAAGTACGACATCAAGGCGACCTTCAACATGATCGGCCTTCAGGTCGGATCCAACCTGTCGCTGGTGCGCGAGGTCTCGGCCGAAGGCCACACGATCACGAACCACACCTGGAACCACGCGGACCTCACGCGCGCGACGTATGCCGAGGTGTGCTCGCAGATAGACCGCTGCAACGAGGCGCTGGCGGACGCGAACCAGCACCCGACGATATTCCGCGCGCCCTACGGCAACTGGGCCACCTCCGTCTTCCAGGCCTGCGCGGCCCGCGACCTGCGGCCGGTGGACTGGTCGGTGGATCCGCAGGACTGGAACACCGGGCACGTCGACACCGAGGACATCGTGCGTACCGTGCTGCGCACGACGCGGCCACACGACATCATCCTCGAGCACGACGGAGGCGGGGTGCGGCGCAACACGGTGGCGGCGCTCAAGATTTTTATACCGAAACTGCTCGACGACGGGTACAACTTCGTAGCGATGTGAGCCGCGTGCGAGGCACATGTGAGGAACCGTGTGCATCATGGCACTATGACGGAACGTCACCGTAGCGGCCCCCGCCTCGATCTCGCGGCGAGCTTTGACCACGCGGGGGTGGCCAGCGCCTACCGGTTTCGGCCGCCGTACCCGGCCGAGGTCTTCGATGTCCTCGAGAGCCTGCTCGAGGAGCCGGAGCCGCCGAGCGTCCTCGACATCGGCGCCGGCGAGGGCGCGCTGGCCCGGCCGCTGATCGCCCGAGGCCGGGTGGCGCGCCTCGACGCGGTCGACTCCTCGGCCGCGATGATCGAGGCGGGCCGCGAGCGTCCCGGCGGCGGCCACCCCGGCTTGCGCTGGATCGTCGGCTCGATCGACCAGGTCGAACTCGACGGCCCGTACAGCCTGGTCACGGCGGGTTCGAGCCTGCACTGGATGCCGAGGCAGTACACGATGGCGCGGCTGGCGACCGGCCTGCTCGGCGAGCAGTCCCTGCTCGCCATCGTCGAGCACGGATACCACCGCCTACCCTGGCGCGACGCGATGAACGAGGTGATCGCCCGCCACTCCCGCAACCCCGACTTCGACCCGAGGTACTCGGTGGTCGAGGAACTCGTCGAGCACGGACTGTTCCGCAAGAAAGGCGAGCACCGCACCATCCCCGCCCCATTCCACCAGCCGGTCGGCGAGTACATAGAGCAGTTCCACTCCACCGCGGCCCTCGCCAGGGAACTGATGCTCAGCGAGGAAGCCGCGATATTCGACGCGGCCATGGAACGCATCGTCCGTCCCTACGCGACGAGGGACGAAAGCGGCGAGGACGTGCTGTCCGTGGAGGTCGTGGCAAGCGTGGTCTGGGGACGGCCCATCGATCGAGTCTGAGCAACTCCCGGGCGCTGCTCCCCCCTCCTCCCCCTCCCTGCTCTCCTCGGCTACTTCTCCAGCCGCAGGATCGTCTCCTCGATCTCTCCGCCACGCGCGTTCGCGTACGAGATCTCGCTCCCGGTCGGCACAAAGCCCGCCTTCGCCAGCGCCCGCAAGGATCCGAGGTTGTCGGACGCGGCCCGAGCGTAGACCGGCCGAGTCTTCTCCAACTCCAGCAGCAGTCCGAGCGCGCGGCTCGCGATCCCCCGGCCCCAGTACCGTCGATCGATCCAGTAGGTGACCTCGGTGTCGCCGTCAATGACGAAGCTCGCGACCGTCCCGACGAAGACTCCGTCGCAGGTAATCGCCCTGTTCAGAACCCCCGGCGTCGTCCGCACCTGGCGCATGTGCGCGTCGAAGGCCGCGCGGTCATTCGGGTCAGTCGACGTAAACGCGGCCATCCGCACCGACTCCGGATCACGCATCTGGTCGAAGAGTGCGTCGAGATCCGCGTCCTCGAGGTCCCTCAGCGCAATAACCATCGCCATCCTTCTCAACTCCCCATTCCGGTAACCCGCAGCGTGAGATTCAGCCGACCGCCGCTCAGTCCCAAGTCCGGCGGCCCGCTGTCCGGGTAAAGCTTGGGCACGCCGTGGTACACGAAGCGCGAGGGTCCGCCGAAGACGAACGCGTCCCCCGACGCGAGTTCCACGTCCGTCCACGGCCGATTGCGGTTCTCCGTATTGCCGAAGCGGAAAACGCACCGATCCCCCAAGCTGAGCGACACCACCGGCGCGTCGGAGCGCTCCTCTTTGTCCTGGTGCATGCCAAGCTTCGCGTCGCGGTCGTAGAAATTCACCAGCGCCACGTCCGGCCGATATCCGGCTGCCGCCGACGAATCCTGATACCCAATCCGCACCACCTCGCGCCCCAGCTCCGCCAGCCATTCCGGCAACTCGGCCACGCGCGCCCCGTTATGGTCATCCGCGGTCCGCGAGTAGCGGTAGGGCCGCCAGTACCAGCCAAGGTGCACCGACTGCACAGACATCACGCCGCCCCCAGGCAGCCGCGTATGCCGCATAGGCACCGGCCCGCGCGCCCACTCCCGGCACGCCTCGACGAGCCTGCGCTGCCGGTCAAGCGGTAGCCAGCCGGGCAGGTGCACAGCCCCCGGAGCGATCTCAACGCGCCGGGGCCGCACTGGATCCTCTGGGAACGGGATCATGCCCTCAGGCTACGCCGGAGCTCCGACAGCGATCGGGGCATCGGAGTGATCGGGTCCATCGGAGAGACCGGCGTGGCAGCAGATCGGCAGTCCGTCGGCAACCAGCGCGAACACAGTCACGGGTCGCAGGTCCCGGAAGCGACCACGTGGCAGCAGTAACTCGGTGCGAAAGCAGATCCCTGCTCTGCGAACGGCCCCAGCGATCAGACGCACGGGCCGCCGACTCGATAGAGGCCTGGGCGATGAGAGTCGCGGGCGGCCCATTCGAGAACGGCTGGGGGGATCGGCGTGCCTGGCCTGGCCGGCCGTTGGTCCGACGGCGGCCGGGCCGGTCAGAGTCTCGAGTAGCCCGTTCTCAAGCGGTTGGGGTGATCGGCGTGGCAGGAGGTCGGCGGATCCCGGAGTGGCCGGAGCGTCAGGCGGCGGGCTTCTGCCAGACGGAGACGTGCTTGCGGCTCTCGTTGGTGAACGGCTCGCGGCCCCAGTCCTCCCAGCGTTCGACCAGGCGCATTCCGGCGATGCGGGCCATCAGGTCGAGCTCGGCGGGCCAGACGTAGCGGAAGGGAATGGAGCGTACCGAGCCGTTGCCGTGCTCGACCTCGATGTAGTTCGAGCTCATGGCCTGTGTCGCGACGTCGTAGTGGTCGAAGGCCCAGCGGGTCGGGGTGACACGGAAGGGGATGGCCTGCTGGCCGTGGGGCAGGCGCCGCAACTCGGGCAGGTGTACCTCGACGACGAAGCGGCCTCCGGGCTCGAGGTGGGCGGCGGCGTTGCGGAAGCAGTCGACCTGGGCGTCCTGGGTCGTCAGGTTCATGATCGTGTTGTAGGCGAGGTAGGCGAGGCGGAATTTGCCCTCGCCGTCGCGTCCGCCCTCGACCTCGACTCTCGTGCTCGCGAAGTCGCCGAAGGTGACGTTGATCGCGGCGCCGCCGGGCTTCTCGCGCAGCTTGGCGACCATGGCCTGGGACAGGTCAATGCCGTGAACCTCGACGCCTCGGCTGCTGAGCGGGAGGGCGATGCGGCCGGTGCCGATGCCGAGTTCGAGGGCGCGGCCGCCGCCGGCGAGGCGGGCAAGGAAGTCGACGGTCTGCTCGATGACTGCGGGATCGAACTCGCTCGACGTGGGATCGTCGTAAGCCGCCGCGACGCTCTCGCCGAAGTAGTCGGGTAGCAGGGGTCCGTTGCCATCAGGGGTTTCAGTCACGTTCGGACCGTACTGCGGGCTGCTTGCGCGTCGCGAGTGATTATCGCGATCGGTGGGCGAGGTATGCGAGTCTTGACGACGTGACTGCGCACGCTGTGTTCCTCGTGCTTGCTGTGGCCGGCTGGATCTCGCTGGCGATCTGGGTCGTGCTGCTGGTCGGGCACGGTGGGTTCTGGAGGATGGACCTGCATCTGCCCGAGGCCCCGGCGGATGGGGACGGAGACGTTGGGAAACGGGCATGGCCCTCGGTGACGGCCGTGATCCCGGCGCGGGACGAGGCGGAGATTCTGCCTGCGACGCTGCCCTCGGTGCTCGCGCAGGACTATCCAGGGCCGTTTTCGGTGATCGTGGTCGACGATGCGAGCACGGACGGCACCGGCCGGGTCGCCGCGGAACTCGCCGAGGCGATGCCGCATGCGAAGAACTGCGCTCCGCTGCACGTGCTGCGCGGCTCGGGGCCGCCGCCGGGCTGGGCGGGGAAGGTGGCGGCGATGGATCGTGGGTTGCGCGCGGTCGATGACATCGACGACGAGACCGAGTACGTGCTGTTCACGGACTCGGACATCGCGCATCCGGCGGACAGCCTGCGCCGACTCGTGCGGCATGCGCAGGACTCCGCCTTGGATCTTGTCTCGCTGATGGCGCGGCTGAGCACTGATTCGGCCGCCGAACGGGTGATCGTGCCGGCGTTCGTGTTCAGCTTCTTCCAGCTCTATCCACCCGCTTGGGTGAATAATCCGACCGCGCGCACGGCCGCTGCGGCGGGCGGGTGCATGTTGGTACGGCGGCAGGCGCTAAAAGACGTCGGCGGCCTGGCGGGGATCGCGGACGCGCGGATCGACGATGTGGCGCTCGGCACGCTACTTAAGCGCGGTGGCAGAGGTGGAAGTAGTGGTGACGGCGGCGGCGGGAAGAACAACGGGCGTGTCTGGCTTGGCGTGACGACTGGCGTGCGGAGTCTGCGGCCGTACCCTCGTCTGGCCGATTTGTGGGACATGATCGCGCGCAGTGCGTACACCCAACTGCGCTACTCCCCCTGGCTGCTGCTCGGCACGATCGTCGGGCTCGTGCTCACGTACGGGGTGCCGCCGATCGTCGGCGTCGTTGGTCTGGCTGCGCAGTGGTGGGGTGCGGCGATTCCGGCGCTGGCGGCTTGGGTGGTGATGAGCGCCGTTTACGTTCCGGTGCTGCGACTCTATGGCCTCCGGTGGTGGCGGGCGCCGCTGCTGCCGGGGGTGATGGCGGTGTACGGGGCTATGACGATCGACTCGGCGCGGCGGCATCGGCGGGGGCGCGGCGGGGCGTGGAAGGGGCGAGTGATCGAGTCGGACAAGTAACGGGGTCCGTCGAGTAACGGGGTCTGGCGGGCAATCGAGTCGGGCGAATGATCGAGTCGGGCGAATGATCGAGTCGGGCGCGTAATCGAGTCGGACACGTGATCGGGTCCGGCGAGTGATGGGGTCGGGCGAATGATCGAGTCGGGCGAGTGAGAAGGATGATTCTCACTCGCCCGACCCGGTCGGTGGTCAGCTGCGACAGGATCTGGATCTAGTTGTAGCTGCCCAGGTCGGCGACGGTGTTGCTGGAGTTCACCGTGGCTCCGACGCCGTTGATGATGTTGTCGATGGTTCCGACACCACCTAGCGAGACGGTGACCATGTCGTTGAATTGCACGCCCGACGTGTTCGGCGCGGTGATCGCGTTGGCGCTGACCACGCTCGAGTTCACGTCGAAGTAGCAGTAGACGCCGAGGCCGTAGCCCTTGAAGGCGGATACCGAGCTGGCGACGTTGATCGACGGGTAGCCGTCCGACGAGCCGTCCATCCAGCTGGACTGGTTGGGCGGGTCGTACGGCATCTCGCTCTGGTAGAAGTAGTCGGCTCCGCCGTTGCCGTTCCACTGGGTCTGGACGGCCTGGTAGTGCTCGACCGCGAGGCCGTAGAACGTCACGTTGGCGCCGTTGACGACCAGGCCGTTGGCGGCGGTGTTCGTTGTCCAGCCGAAGGTGCCGTCGTTGCCGTGGTCCGCGCGCCAGAGCCAGAGGTCGTCGCCGATCACGTTGCTGCTGTTGACCTGCAGCGTCTCCGTTGCCTTGCCTACCGTCGCGCCGCCGATTCGGGCGAACACGTCCGAGAGGACCGTGGGGTCGGAGGCGTGGCTGGCGGACGAGCCGGACGGGCCGATCTGCACGAGCACCGAGGAGTTGGTGGTGCCCGCGTCGAAGATCAGATCGCCGATGCGGATGCCGTTGACGTCCGAGGTCTCCAGGATCGTGTCACCGTTGTTGGAAACCAGCGTGGCCAGGCCCATTCCGAGCACGACCGTGTCCGGGTTGGTGACGTCGATCGTCCCGTTGACCTGGTAGACGCCCGGGGTGAACAGCAGGTCCTGGCCGCTCGCCAAGGCCGCGTTGATCTGCGCGACCGTGCTGGACGGCGTGGCGAGGTAGAAGTCGCTGATCGGGAGCGTGGCACCCGGCGTCTCGCCGTTCGCCCAGGACACGCCGCTCGAATTGGTCCGGACCGAGGGTACGAACACGTCCCAGTTGCCCGACGAGTCGATGTACAGGTACGGCTGCTCGTCGACCGTCGGGGTGCTGCCGACGTTGGTGACGTCCGGGAAGCTCTGCCCGGGGGCGCCGCTGGTGCCGACGAACACCATGTTCCAGTTCGAGCCGGTGAAGCTGCCGAACTGGTCGTTGCGGAACAGGAACTGCTGCTGGGTGCCGGAGTTGACCTGGCCGGTGACGATCGAGTCGCTGATGTAGCCGCCGGAGGACCAGTTGCTCGACGTGTTGCCGGAGGTGTCGTCGTCGAGCACGAGGTTGCCGTCGATCTGCACGCGGCGCATCGGGTCGGCCTGCGAGACCGCCCATTCGGTGCTGCCGGAGGACGGGTCGAGGGTGATGTTGTCCACGCCGCGCCAGAAGTTCTCCGTCGCGTTCCCGTCGTTCCACGCCGCGTTGGCGTAGATCCCGCCGCCGGTGATGACCGTCTGCGTCGGGCTCTGGCCGAGGCCGACGATCTCGGTGTAGAAACCGACGGGGATGCTCAGATCGTACGTGCCGGGCTCGAACATCAGCTCGTAGCGCTGCGTGCCGAACTGGTTCGACTGCTGCGTGTTGTAGACGGCGTTGATGTCGTCCTGAATCGTCGTGGTCGACATCGAGGTGTTGAACACGTACACGTTCGAGCCGAAGGCGGGCGTGTTACCCGTCGTCGTCCCGCCGGACGGCAGGGTCCACTGCTGGTTCGACGTGTCCGCGCAGGCCCAGATCTGCACCTGCGTGCCGGAACCGCCGTAGCCGGTGTCATCGAGACACGCGCCGGAGTTCGGGTTGATCAGCTCGCCGTTCGACTGCGGGTCCCAGACCTGGGCCACGGTCCCGTTGCACGTGTAGAGATCGACGAGGGTGCCGTTCGCGGTGCCGGCGCCGGTCACGTCCAGGCACTCACCGAGCGTCTGAATCGTGCCGTTCGACTCGTAGGTCCACTGCTGCGCGCTCGTCCCGTTGCAGGTGTAGACCTGAACCGGGTTGCCGGCGTGGTGCTGGCGGAACGGTCGTCCAGGCAGAGGCCTTCATAGCCGGTGATCTGGCCGGTCGCGGTCGTTCCGCCACCGACGCCGCTGGTGCCGGTGATCTGGTTGAAGATCGACGAGTACTGGTAGCCGGTCGGCTTGTCGTAGCCGTCCACCTCCCAGAAGGACAGCTCGCCGACGCCGTTGGAGGCCGCGAAGCTCTCCAGCGTGGACGCGTTGGCGGTCGAGAAGTACTCGTTGTCGTCGTTCTGCCCGGCGATCGGCGTCAGGCCCATCATGTTGTACGCGGCGCTGGTGAGCGAGGAGACGTTGGTGCAGGTCTGCGCGAGCTCGCCGCCGTCGGCGCCGCCGAAGGAGATGATGACGTTGCCGCCGGACGCCTGCAGGGAGCTGATCTGCGAGTTGAACGCGCCGACCGCGGAGCCGTCGTCCTCCCACTCGGGAGTGCAGCCGGACTGCGGGATCAGGAAGGCGAGCGTGTAGTACTTCAGGCCCGTCGCGGCCTCGTCGGCGGCCATGTCGCCCGCGTCGAAGCCGGAGATCCGCAGGTAGGGCGCGGCGTAGTGGGCCGGGAAGGCGGAGCCCGCGGCCTCGGCGGGAGCCGCGGCGGTGAGCGCGAGGCCGCCGGCGGCCATGGAGGCCGCGGCGAGCAGGGATAACGTGCGCCGGGATCTGATCCGGCTTTTCAGCATGCTGATATGCATCGTAGGGGCGTCCCTTTCGGCACGAGTTCTCCGGCGTGGGTGGGCAGTCGTCCGCCGGCCGGGGAAAGCACTCGAGCGGCTCTGAAACAACTCAGAAACACCGTGTCAGCGATTGCAGCAGTAGGCTCGAACGGAGTCAACGGCTCGCCGGAAAACTGGTCCAGACCACAGGGGATTGTTACGAGGTGGCAATGAAACAAGACTCTGTTTCAGGATCTGGTACCGGAACCGGCAGGTCGAGGGGGTGCGGCTGGACGGCGGCCGGGTGACCGGGCGGGCGATCGCGGCGGAGACCGGGCTGTCGATCGCGACCGTCTCCCGGGTGCTCAACGGCGGCGGAAGCGTGGCTCCGGACACACGCGACCGGGTGCGGCAGGTCGTCGAACGGCTCGGCGACCGGGCGCCGGAGCCGCGGAAACGGGATCGGTCGCAGGCGCGGCTGACCAGGCCGCCGGTGTTCGTGCGCTGCCCGTACCTGCTGACGGACTACTTCGGCCACATCGTCACGTCGATCGCGGAGACCCTTGCGCTGCACGGCCAGGAGATGCTGCTGGACGCCGGCGACGCCGTGGTGCGCTCGGCGGCGCTGCGCGAACTGTCCCAGCGGCGCGACGTGCACCGAGCGGTGCTGATTCTGCCGCCGGAGCCGCACGCGGACCTGGAGGCGCTCGCCGCGCGCAGCTATCCGTTCGTCGTCGTGGATCCGCGGATCAGCGTGCCGCGCGGCACGGTCTCGGTCTCGGCGGCGCACTTCTCCGGGGCCCGCGCCGTGACCCGGCACCTCGCGGAGCTCGGCCACCGCAGGATCGGCGTGATCACCGGACCGCCCGCGTGGCACTCGCGCGACGACCGGGTCGGCGGGCATCTCGCGGCGCTGTCGGAGGCGGGCGTGCTCGGCGAGCCGGAGCTGATGCGGCACGGCGAGCCCGCGACCAAGACCGGCGTGCGCGCGGGCGGGGAACTGCTGGACCTGCCCGCGCGGCCGACGGCGATCGTCTGCTTCAACGACAAGGTCGCGGTCGGCGTACTGGAGGCGGCGAGCGCGCGGGGGCTGCGGGTGCCCGAGGACCTGTCGGTGGCAGGGTTCGACGACATCGACGTCAGCCGGGCCGCCACACCGCGGCTGACGACCGTGCGCCAGCCGCTGCAGGAGATGGGCCGGACCGCCGTGACGATGCTGATGCGCCAGCTTGACGGGCACGCCCACGAAGCTCTGAGCATGGAACTGGCGACGCAGCTGATCGTGCGCGAGAGCACCGGGCCGGCGCCGGCGGATGCGCCGTCTGGCTGACCGACGACTTACGATCGGCCACATGGGCGATTTCACGTATCCCGAGGTCGGCGCAACGCGCGGGGATGGTCCGCTGCCGAGCGGATACAACCACCTGAACCGGCGGATGCGTGTCGGAGCGGGCGAGGCGGCATTCCATACGGCGGCGGACGCGGTGCTCGACTGGCGGATGCACGAGGGCATGCACGTCCACCCGCAGGCGGACCGTCCGCGCGCCGATCCGGGAGCGAAGGTGTGGATACACCTGGGCATGCCACGCGTCCTCGTCCTGCGGGCGCCGTGCGAGGTCGTGTGGACGGCGGACGAGCCGCGACGCAAGGGGTTCGCATACGGAACGTTGCTCGGGCATCCGGAGTGCGGCGAGGAGTCGTTTCTCGTCGATTGGGATGACGATGACTCCGTCTGGCTGACAATCAGGGCGTTCAGCGTAGGCGGAAAGTGGTACACGAAGGCGGCCGGACCACTCGTACCGGTACTCCAGAACGCTTACGCGCTCGGGTGCGGCGCCGTCGTACGACGAATGGTCCGTCAGGGGGAAGGCCGCGGAAACTGACGCGGCCTTCCCGTTGACCGCTCAGGCCTGCGGGCGGCGGCCCGGCTCCTGTGGCGCCGTCGGCCGCGCGGTGGGCGGGCAGCCAGTTGTCGTTCGCGCCGCCGTTGAGGACCTGGTGCTGCACGCTCCAGGCGTGGCTGGTGGAGGAGATCGCCTGGGCGCTCGAGGTGTTGAGGTGGAACGGAAGCGTATAGCCGTCCGGGTTGACCGAGTCCGGCTGGTAGAAGACGGAGCGCCCGGTGGAGAGCGTGATCGCCTCCGGGTCATCGAAGCCTGCGACACCGGACAGGGTGCCGAAGTAGTGGTCGAAGGACCGGTTCTCCTGCATCAGCAGCACGACGTGCTTGATGTCGCTGAACTTGCCGGGCCGCGGATTCGCGGCGCTGGCGGCGATGGCGTTCTGGACGTTCGTCGGGAGCAGGGTGGCCGCGCCCGCCGCTGCGGCGCTTCCGAGCAGACGGCGGCGTGTGGAACTCGGCATACCGAGTCACCTTCCTTGCGGGTACATGCGGGTACATGCGGGTACATGCGGGTGGGTGCGCTGGGGGCTGCGCGCCCCCAGCGTCCCGCTACGTCCCCTGAGGCTGGAACGCCACCTGCTTTAACCCTTGATGAACCCTTGTGACTCTTACCGCTGAACGTTTCCGGCGCGCATCAGTTGTACGACACGACGTCGCTCGGGCCGCCGAAGCTCGGGCTGACCGCGGCGCCGGTGCCGTCGATCACGGACTCGATGCCGCCGGTGCCGTTCAGGAACACCGTGAGGATGTCGTTGAACTGCACGCCGGAGGTCTGCGGTGCCTGGAAGGCCATCGCGTTCTCGATCGCCACGCCCTGATCGAAGTACGAGTAGCTGCCCATGCCGTAGCCGTTGAACGTGGTCACGCTGCTCGGCACGTAGAAGGCCGGGTAGCCGTCCTGGGTCGCGCTGGACATCCACGCGGCCTGGCTGGGCACCTCGTACGGGTTCTCGTTCTGGTAGAAGAGGACCTTGCCGCCCTGGCCGTTCCAGACGGTCTCATACTGCTGATAGTGCTCGACCGCCAGGCCGTTCGCCTCGACCGAGTCGCCGTTGACGACGAGGCCGCTGGCCGCCTGGTCGCCGGTCCAGCCGCCCGCTCCGGCACCGTGGTCGGCGCGCCAGGACCAGACGTCGTCGATCAGCGAGTTGTCGGAGTTGTCGACGAACGCGGTGGCCACCGTGCCCGCCTCCTCGCCGCCGACGCGGAAGAACACGTCGTCCACGCTGTCCGGGTCGGCGGCGTTGTTCGCCGTCGAGCCCTCGACGCCGAGCTGCAGCAGCGCGGAGGACTGGGTCGGTCCGGCGTCGAAGATCAGTCCGGAGACGTTGACCCCGGGCACGTCGGCGACCTGCAACGTGATGTTGCCCGCGGTCGGGATCAGCGTGGCGAAGCCGAGGCCGAGGATCTTCGTGTTCGGATTCGTCACCTCGATCGTCTGCGCGTACTGGTACACGCCCGGGGTGAACAGCAGGTTGTCACCGGCCGCGAGGGCCGCGTTGATCTGGCCGACGGTGCTCGCGGAGTCGACCACGTAGAACGCGCTCAGCGGCAGCGAGGAGCCCGGCGTGTTGCCGCCGGTCCAGCTCGGGCCGTTGGAGTTCGACGCCGCAGAGGGCACGAACACGTTGTAGTTCCCCGAGGAGTCGGTGTACAGGTACGGCTCCTCCTGCGTGGTCGGGCAGCTGGCCAGCGTGGTGTACGGCTCGGTGCCGCCGGTGTCGCCCGAGGTGGACGAGAAGCTCTGCGCGGGTGCGCCCGGGTCGCCGCAGAACACCTGGTTCCAGACGCCGTTGCTCCAGCTGCCGATGTCGCTGTTGCGGACGAAGAACTGCTGCTGCGAGCCGTTCGTCACGCTTCCGCTGAAGTCCGAGTCGGCGATGAAGCCGCCGCTGGCCCAGTCGGGCGAACCGTCGCAGTAGTCCATCAGAGTGAGGTTGCCGTTGATGTCCACCCGACGCATCGGGGCGGCCTGGGACACGGCCCAGACGTCCTCGCCGCTGAAGCAGCCGGTCATGCCGGTGACGTCGATCGTCAGGTTGGAGACCGAGCGCCAGAAGTTGTCGGTGGCGTAGCACTCGCTCTGATCGCCGTTGGTGCACTGGTTGTAGGAGTTGATCGCGCCGTTGATCACGACCTGGCCCGGGTTCTGTCCGAGCCCTGCGACGCTCTCGTAGTAGCCGACCGTGAACACGAGCGGGTCCGCGGCCGAGCCGTATGTTCCGGGCTCGAACAGCAGCTCGTAGCGCTGGGCGCCGAACTGGTTGCCGACCTGCGCGTTCGAGATGGTGTTGACCGTGCTCAGGATCGAGGCGACCGACTCGCTCGGGGTGAACACGTAGACGTTCGAGCCGAGGCTGCCGCCGGTGCTCGGCGCGGCGGGCAGCGTCGAGGAGGTGGAGTTGTCGAAAACGGTGAAGTTCGTCATCGACCACCAGTCGGTGGTGCTCGAGGCCGTCAGCAGAATCCTGATGTACTGGGCCTGCTGCGTGGAGAAGTTCGCGGTCTCGGTCGCCGTGGTGCCGGTGCCGAAGTAGACCGGGGTGAACTTCGTGCCGTCGTTGGAGACCTCGACGTCGTAGCCGTTCGCGTAGTCGCCCGCGTAGCCGCCGGAGTCCATCTCGATCTGGTCGAACGACTGGGCCGAACCCATGTCGACCTGCCACCACATGCCCGAGGCCTGATCCGCGTCGGAGCTGAAGCGGGCGCCGGTGTCGCCGCTGACCGCGTTCTGCGGCGCGTCCCCGGAGGACGAGTTCGTGTTCGAAGTCGCCACCCAGCCGGTCTCGCTCAACGCGGTCTGCGACTGGGCCGCCGCGGGGCCCGCGGCGAGGACCGGGGCGGCGACCATCAGTCCGCACGCGGTCGCCGCAGCGACCAGAAGGTGGGCGGCCCGGTGCGTCGTCGCGCCGAAAAACCGCCTGCGTCTGCTCATGGGGATTGCGGTTCCTTTCCTTGATTTCTTGCGGGTGGGGCGAGGAATCCTCAGCTGGGAGAGCGCTCTCCGATGCCGAAGTGAACTCCTCGGCCCCGGCGTCGTCAAGGGCGATCCGGGCCTATCCGGTTCCGAAACCAGACCGGCAGAAATAAGGATCTTTCGGTGGCCCGGATTACAGTTTTCTCGGGCCTGTCTGCGGAATTTCGGACTCAGGCCGAGGCCCGCACGACCAGGCTCGGGGCGAACTCGGCCGAGCACGCCGGCAGCTCAGGCCGGTCGATCCGGTCGAGCAGCAGCCGGGCCATCTCGGCGGCCATCTCCTCGACCGGCTGGTGCACGGTGGTGAGCGCGGGCCGGCAGAGCGTCGCGGCATGGCTGTCGTCGAACCCGACGACGGCCACGTCGTCCGGGATCCGCAGGCCGCGCTCGTGCAGCACGGTGACGGCGCCGAGGGCCATCAGGTCGTTCGCCGCGAACACGCCGTCCACGTCGGGATGCTCGTCCAGCAGCCGGGCCATCGCGGCGCTGCCGCTCTCCTGGGTGAAATAGCCGCCGGCCACGGGGACGTCGACGGAGCCGTGCGCCGCCATGGCCTCGCGAAAGCCCTCGAGGCGGTCGCGGCCCGCGGTCATGTCCATCGGCCCGGAGATCGTGGCCACCCGGCGGCAGCCGCGGGCCGCGAGATGCTCGGCGGCCAGCCGGGCCCCGGCGCGCTGCGGCGAGTCGACGTAGCTGATCGGCAGCACGGTGCTCGGCCGCTCGGAGAGCACCGCGGGCAGCCCGGACTCGGTCAGCAGCCTCGGCAGCGGATCCTGCTCGTGCGAGGAGACCAGCAGCACGCCGTCGACGTGGCCCTGCCGGAGGTAGCCGAGCAGCTGGCGGCGCATCTCGTCCGTCTCCACGAACATCAGCACCAGGTTGACGCCGCGCGGCCGGAGCACGGAGAAGAGCCCTGACACGACCCGGCCGAAGAACGGGTCGGTGAAGATGCGGCCGACGAACGGATCGTGCGCGGGCAGGCCTCGGTGCTCACCCTCCGAGACGACCAGCGCGACGGAGTTGGTGCGCCGCGTCACCAGCGAGCGCGCGGCCTGGTTCGGCACGTACCCGGTGGCCGCGATGGCGGCGCGAACCGCCTCGGCGAGCTCCGGATCGACGTTGCGGACGTTGTTGACTACGCGCGAGACGGTCGCCCGGGAGACCCCCGCCACGCGCGCGACGTGCTCCAGGGTCGGCGCGATGGGCGCGACCGGCTTGGCATCCACGTGGGCGATTGTAGCCATGGGAGGTCAGCTGGCCGCGGATCGAGGCGGCTGAGGCGGCCGAAGGGGGTCCGTCAGAGCGGAAGCCCGGCATCGAGGTGCTCGAGGGCGGCGTCCATCCTGGCGACGAAGTCCACCGGCTCGTCGTCCTCGGCGATGGCCATCCAGGCGGTGAACATCGTGCCGAAGAGCGCGCCGACGAAGTTGCGCACCTCGAAGTCCTTCGGATCGCGGCCCACGTATTCGGCGATGGCGCCGGTGAGCACCTCGAGGCTGCCGAGCGTCGCGTTGAGACTGTGGGCGCGCAACACCGGCTCGGTGTTCATCAGGCGGCCACGCTCGTACTCGAGTTCGCGCTGTTCCGGGGAGATCGCGCTGAAGACCTCCCGCATCGCCGCGCGCAGGGCGGTGATCGGCGGCAGGCCCCTCGGCTGCCGGAGCAGCGCGGCCATGAACTTCGGGTCGTAGTCGTCGTAGAGGACCACGTCCTCCTTGGTCGCGAAGTAGCGGAAGAACGTGCTCGGCGAGACCTCCGCCGCCGCCGCGATCTGCTCGACGGTGGTCGCGGCGTAGCCCTGCCGCTGGAACAGCAGCAGGGCTTGGCGCTGGATCTCGTTGCGGGTCCGGGCCTTCTTCAGCTCGCGCAGGCCCGGCTTGCGCTCCTGCGACTCCGACTCAACTGGTGGCAACGCTTTCCTCTTCCGGGTCATCCTGGTGCGCCCGGGGCGAGGTGATCGGCGTGGACGGCGCCACGCCGCGTCCCGGCAGGAACCAGACTGCCAGAACCGCGCCGAGGACCGCGATGACGGTGCACACGAGGAGCGTGTCGTCCATCGCGTGGGTGAAGGCGTCGCGCACCGCCGCGAGCAGCCCGGTGTCCCCGGACCGCTGCGCGATGGCCGCTCCGGCGGTGACGCTCTGGCCCGCCTCGGCCCGCGCGGTGCCCGGGAGCGAGGCGGCGGCGGACGTGGCGCCGAGCCGGTCGCGGTAGACGCTGCCGAGGATCGTGCCGAGCAGCGCCACCCCGATCGTCGCGCCAACCTGGCGCAACGTCATCAGGACGGCCGAGCCGGCGCCGCTGCGCTCCTTGGTCAGGGCACTGAGGGCGGAGTTCGTCGCGGCGGGCAGCGCGAGGGCGATCAGCACCAGCCACTTGCGGGTGCCGGTGAGGTTCGGATGTCCGTTCGCGGTGGCCATGGCCCACTCCCCTTGAATGAGACAGTAACTCTCAAGTGAGATTCAAACCCAAGTGAGAGTCACTGTCAATATTACGGGGCGTCGCGTCAGACCAGCGGGCCGGTGACCGGCAGCACGACCTCGCACGGAACCGCGTGCGGCTCTGCGGGGTCGAGAGCGTTGAGCACGTCGGTCAGCGCGATCGGGTCGTAGGCGATCTCCAGGTGGTCGGACTCGTCCAACGCGCACTGGTTCTGCACCAGGATGTTCGTGACGTTCGGGCCCGCGGGCAGGAAGGCGTTGGTGTACGGGGTGATCACCTCGTCCGCGTCCGTCTCGATGACGGTGTAGTCCACCGAGGACACGGTCTCGCCGCCCGCGCTGAGGTTCGCCAGAAAGGAGGAACCCACGTCCTGCTCGGCGCAGGCCTCGCAGACGGAGGTCAGGAAGCCGCCAGGTTCGAGCAGGCCCAGATCGTCGCCGAGCGTGGCCAGCCCGTCCAGCGTGGTGCCGTTGTTGCTCGGCGCGAGGGCGACGAGCTTGTCCACCTTCGAGTCGCCGCCGAGGAAGTCGATGTAGTAACGCGGCATCATCCCGCCCTGCGAGTGGCCGACCAGGTCCACCTTGGACGCGCCCGTCGACGCCAGCACCTCGTTGACGAACGCTTCGAGCTGCGCGGCGCTCGCGGCGATCTCGCCGGTGCCCTGGATGTCAGAGCTCGCGGTCGCGCCGCCGTAGTCGAACGCGTAGACGCAGTAGCCGTTGTCGGCGAGCAGCGGGGAGGCGCCACCCCAGTTGTCGTTCTCGTTCTCGAAGGTTCCGTGCACGAGGACGACCGGGTACGGGTGCTCGGCGCTCGGCTTGCAGCTCCAGTTGTCCGCGCCGGCCGGCGGCGTGTTCGGGGTGAGGAATCCGGCGACGAAACCGGCGGCGAAGCTGTAGTCGACCAGGTAATCGGCGGACGCCGCTTGGGCCGGGGCGACGCCGAGGGCGGCGAGGCCGAGCACGCCGAACACTGCCGCGCCGAACCGGATCGTTCGATGCCTGACACTCCGGGAAATACGGATGCGCATTGACTCTCCTTTGAGTCGGGGACCTGGCACGAGAGTGGGCAACCGTGCCGCTGCGTGACGTTAGGCAGCCGGAAAGGCATGGTCAATGAGGCTGGCCGGAGACGCCGCGAAGCGTTCCGACGACTGACAGGAACGCGGCGTCGGCCCGCCTCGGGCCTGTCACGCGGGTGAGTGTTTTCGGGCCGCGTGGCGTCGGCGTGCGCCGCGGACCGTTGACCGACCGTCCACCCGGACGCATACTCACCGGTAACCTACGTCGCGGTAACCACGCGGCGGCGGCATGGCGAGACGACGAGCTGCCCGGGAGGTGCGGTGAACCACGCGCTGCCGGTCCCGCCCGCGGTCCCGCGCGGCTTCGCCGAGCAGCTGCGCCGGGAGGCGCCGAGCCTGGCCACCGAGATCCTCCGGGAGATCCGCAGGCAGATCCCCGAGTACGACCGGCCGCTCGACTCCCTGTTCAGCACCGGCCTGCTGCTCGGCGTGCAGACCGCGCTGGCCGAGTTCGCCGACGCGGTCGAGGGGCGCGGCACGCCGGCCGAACAGCGGGCGCGGGTCTACCGCGGGCTCGGGCGGTCGGAACTGGCCGAGGGCCGGAGCATGGACTCGCTGCAGTCGGCGTGCCGGCTCGGCGGACGCATCGCGTGGCGCAGGTACGCGCGCGTGGCCCGGCGGGTGGGGATGCGTCCGGAGCAGATGGTCGATCTCGCCGAGGCCGTATTCGCGCACGTGGACCAGATGAGGTGTCGCTGCGCGGGCGGATGCTTATCGGGCGTGGCTCTGCACCGCCAGCGAGAGCACCGTGAAGGGCTCGCCGAGGACCGGCTGCGAGACGTTGTAGACCGGGATCCCGCGCGCGGTGCGAGCGGCCTGCGCGCCGTGCCGGGCCATGCCGTGGATGGCCACGTCCGCCCTGGTCATATCGATGATCTTGCCGAGCAGTTCGTTGCCGAGGTTCGCCTGGCCGGCCTCGCGCTCGCCCTCGAGCGTGGCCAGGATCGGCGCGAAGTGGGTGAGCGCGACGCAGAGGTCGGCATGCTGCTCCGGCAGCCCGACCAGAGCCCAGGCGAAGCGCTCGGCCCAGGCCTGCTCGCGATCGGCCGGGCGGTGCTCGCGGACCGCCGTCCACAGCTGGTAGTCCAGGCCGAAGCCGCCCGGGAAGCCGGTCATCCCGGCGACGCCGAGCCGCGCCCCGGCCACGTCGAGCACCGTCCCGCTCGCCTCGAGGACCGTCCAGCCCATCGAGGTCAGCGCGGCGCGCATCGGCGCCTCCTGACCGGTCTCGTGGTCGCACGCGCCGAGCACGGCCACGATCGGCACGCCGAGGCCGTCGAGCTCGTCGGCGAGCACTTCGGCCTCGGACACCAGGCCCGAGGCGGTCAGGCCGCCCGCGAGCAGCAGCACGTCGGCGACCTCGGGCAGCGCTGCGAACAGCGGGCGCAGCCGTCCGCGCTGCTCGGCATCCATCCGCAGATCGGCCGTCGCGGCCAGCCGGACCCTGCCGAGCGGCCCCGGCCCGCCGCCGTCGATCGGAGCAACCCCTACGCTTTCCTCAGGCTTGATCACGGCGTGGAGCGTAACACCGCGAAAAGGCCTACGGAGGCGGTTCCGCCTCAGTACCGCACGATCGAGTGCCCTGCCTCAGCCGAGCGGCAGCGGAGGCAGTTTCGGGGTGTCGAGCCAGCGTTCGAAGAATCCGTCCGCCTGCGTCATGAACGGAAACTCGCCGCCCTGCACCAGTTCGAGGAAGTCCGCGGTGCGCACGCCGCGCAGCCGGTGCGCGGCCGTCCACTGATGCAGGACCCTGAGGAAGGCGAAGTCGCCGATCGTCAGCCGCAGCGCGTGCAGGGTCAGGGCGCCGCGCTTGTAGACCCGGTCGTCGAACATGTCGGCCGGCCCCGGATCGCTCAGCACCAGGTTCTGCGGGCGCTTGGCCAGGCGGGCGTGCCAGCGCCGGGCGTGCTCGTCGGCGGAGCGCTGCCCCGAGGCCTCGGACCAGAGCCACTCCGAGTACGCGGCGAAGCCCTCGTGCAGCCATATGTCGCGCCAGTCGATCACCGTCAGGCTGTTGCCGAACCACTGGTGGGCCAGCTCGTGCGCGATCAGCCGCTCGTTCTCCCAGGCCACGTTCAGGTGGTTGACCCCGAAGATCGACATGCCCTGGGCCTCGATCGGGATCTCCAAGTCGTCGTCCGCGATCACGGCGGTGTAGCCGGCCGCGAAGGGATAGGGCCCGTAGAACCTTTCGAAGACCTCGATCATCCGCGGCTGCTTGGCGAAGGCGGTCTTCGCCCGGCTGACGAAGCGCGGGGGGACGACGAGACGCTGCTCGATGCCGCGGTTCGACAGCACCTCGCTGCGGTACTTGCCGATCTGCACGGTCGCCAGGTACGTCGCCATCGGCTCGTCCTGCCGGTACGTCCAGGTCGTGTTGGAGCCGCCGCCCTTGCGGCTGATCAGCATCCCGTTCGCCACCACGTGGTACGCCGAGGGCGCGGTGATCGCGATCGAGTACGCGGCCTTGCGGTCCGGCCGGTCGTCGCAGGGGAACCAGGACGGCGCGCCGATCGGCTGGCTGGCCACGAGCACGCCGTCGGTCAACTGCTCCCAGCCGAGGGGCCCGAAGCGGCTGTTCATCGGTTTCGGCACGCCGCCGTAGCGGATCTCGATCTTGAAGTGCGAGCCCGCGGCGAGCGGCACGCCCGCGGTGATCCGCAGCTTGTCCGCGCGGTGCGTGTGCCGGGCGCGGGCGCCGTCGATCATCACCCGGTCCACGCGCAGCGCGCTGGACAGGTCGAGCGCGAACTCGCGCAGCGGCTCGGGCCCGGTCGCCGTCGTGGCAGTCAGCACGGCGCCGCCGTCCAGCCGGTTCGACGAGACGCGGTAGACCAGGCCCAGGTCGTAGTGCGTGACCAGATAGCCGTCATTGCCGCGCTGCGGGAAGTACGGTTCAGACATCGTTCTCTTCTGCGACCCAGGGAGCGATCGGGTTTCCGGCCCACCGGGTGCGCGGCGGCACCGCCTCGCCGCGCATCACCAGCGAGGCCGGGCCGACGGTCGCGGCAGTGCCGATGCTCGCGGCGGGCAGGATCACGCACTGCGGGCCGAGTGTGGACCCCTCGTGCAGGGTCACCACGTCCATGCTCATCACGCGGTCGTGGAACAGGTGGGTCTGCACGACGCAGCCGCGGTTGACGGTCGCGCCGTCGCCGAGCACGATCAGGTCGGCCTCGGGCAGCCAGTACGTCTCGCACCACACGCCGCGCCCGATCTTCGAGCCCAGCGAGCGCAGCCACAGGTTC
>Ga0302314_10001847_pt1 | contig 39496 bp, 33 predicted proteins | sample III_Palsa_N2_3_FD_200533 | JGI IMG/M metagenome (GOLD analysis project Ga0302314, IMG submission 200533) | Peat permafrost microbial communities from Stordalen Mire near Abisko, Sweden - III_Palsa_N2_3 | ecosystem: Environmental > Terrestrial > Soil > Palsa > Peat permafrost | place: Sweden... | reverse complement strand
CACGGGTGATGGACAGGGTGTGATGCGGGTGGTGCAGGCTGGGGCAGCGCTGTCGTTGATGTCGTTGCTGTCCCTGCGGTGCTGCGGTGATGTCTGCATGGGCATATCCATCGTTGCGCATGCTCACCGTTCTAAGTTCCACAGTCCCCCGGGAGGTGTGGGAAAGGCCGACAATGTAGAATGTTTTCCGCCCGATCGACCGGTCGCTACCTGGTCTGCGTGGCGGTGATTATGCAATTCTAGGGAAATCAGCCGGCGCGCTGTGGGATTTTGCGACAAGGCGCGTCGCTGTGGCGAGGATGCGGGGTCGGGCGGGAGGATCACACCGGCAGCGGATGGGTGGGCGCCCCAGGCGCCTGCTGCCCGCCGCATCGCCCTGCGACAAAGAAAAACGCCCCGAGGGCGTAAAGCCGGAGGTATACTTTCGTCATGGTCGGCTCGTCCCTCATCCGCGGTGCCAGTTGTCTGCTCCTGGTGCAGCTGGCGCAGGCCTCAGACGCCATGGCGATGGAGGATGCGATGGCGCACTATGACCTGTCCTCGGCATTGACGAAGCCCATCGTTGACGTACCGGAGACCCCAGTAGAAGGGCAAACCGCCTGTCATGATGATGCCATGGACCTCGGCGCGTGCTCATCCTCGCCGAGGCCCTGCGTGAACCCCATCGCGCCGTGGCCGAGCGCCGGGCGCCTCAGCGGCAAGGCCGACTGGCTGCGCATCTACGGCCGCCTGCGCCAGCTCCCGGCGCCGCCGCCCACCTCCTTCTTCCAGCTGATTGCGCCCAACTACCTGCAAAGGCCCAATTACGTCTTCCACCTCAGCAGCGACTGGCATTCCTGGGCCACGCTCGGCGCCGGCTTCACGAAGCTCTTCTAGGCGTGGCCTCTCGCTGGTTGCGCAGCGCACCACCGACGTCGTCACCGCCACGACCGTCACCCCGCTCCACCTGCATCATTTCGTCCCGTACCGATGCCCTCGGTTCAGCACCACGCACCGCTGTAGGAAAGACCCACATGGCCGATCTGACGCCAGGGGGGTATATCATGCGCAGCCTTTCCCCACGGTCCCCTGGAGTGTGTATGCGCCCGATGATCCTTCTGCTCTCCGCCCTGCTTGTGGCCCCCATCCTGGGCCTGGGCGGAACCCTGGCCGCGGCCGATGGCCCGACCATGTCGACCCTCAATGATCCCCAGCCGGCCACGCCCCCTGCCGCCGCACCGTCCTCGGCGCCGGCGTCCGCGCCGGATGCGGGCGCCCCCGCCCCCGCAGCGCCGACCGATGTCAGCGCCGGTGGACCCATCCAGCATGCGGTCGTCCCGCCCGCCTCAGCCCCGGTGGTCGCGGGCGATCCGCCGAAGAAGGGCAAGCGCGACCGCTCCAACCTCGCCCGCGCCGCCAAGGCCCTGGACGCCGCCATCGCCGAGCTCAACCGCGCCCCGGACGACTTCGGTGGCACCAAGGCCGACGCGATCAAGGCCTGCGAAGCGGCCCGCGATGACCTGAAGCAGGCCGTCGCCTACCGTGCGGCGCATCCGATCGACCCGACTGCGCCCAAGTAAGGCGCGGCCCGGGCCTGACCGCCGTACGGGCCGAGGCTGCGGCAGTATCCTGGAAATTGCACGTACCGACGCCGTCAAGCCCTGCTAGCCTCAGGCGCTATGCGCGCATTCATCGGCGGTTCACGGTCGATCATCGATCCCGCGGCGCTCGAGGCCGGGATCGCGCTCTCGAGCTGGCTGATCACTGAAATCATCACCGGCACCTCGCGCGGCACCGACGCCCTGGTCATCGCCTGGGCCGAACGCGCCAAGATCCCCTACACGGCGATCCCGGCGGACTGGACGCGTTTCGGCGGGCGCGCCGAGCTGGTGCGCAGCGAGATGGTCCTGCCGCTGGTCGAAGGCTGCCTGCTGTTGTGGGACGGCTATTCGACCGGCACCGCGACGATGATGGCCAGCGCCCGCAAGCGCGGCATCCCGGTGGTCGTGCACCGCGTCAATCCTCAGCCCATCTCCCGCTAGCATCTGCCAGGAGCGCCTCACCGCGCTGGCCGGTCTGCCGACCGGATCCGTCAGGGCGCGGCGACGGCCGCATGATGGAGCAGGCGTGGCAGGGCCTGGGCCAGATCGTGGTGCACGGGCGGGAAGCAGGCGCCGTCGTTGCAGACATAGGCGGCGACCGGGGTCGGCGGATAGGTTGGGACGCCACCCGGCAAAGGACCCGCACTGGGGTCCCACCACTCGACCTGCTTGTACGAGACGCCGTAGGCGATCGCGTCGCGAAACAGTCCCTGCGCCTGGGGATCGTTCCTGGGCCCGACCACGACGATATGCAGTGGCGCATGGCTGAGCGCCTCGTCGGCGAGCAGCACCCCGGAGGTCGGGCGCTCGCTGGCGGTGGCGGGATCGCAGATGTAGCGTGCGGCGTGCTCGGCCATGGCCCGGTCGGCGGCCTGGTTGGTGATCGCGCCCAGAGCCACGGCCCAGCGCGTCAGGCTGATGTTCTCATCGCGCTCCATGCCCACCGGCATGCCGTCGCCGCTGACCGCGGTGCGGTAACCGCCGGGCGGATTGGCGAAGGCGGCGTCGATCATCACGCGCTGCGCCTCGGCGTCGCTCAGCCAGGTCGCATCCCCCGTCACCAGGTAGAGCATCAGGAAGGCCCGGCCCATCGCCAGGTTGTCGCCCAGATAGGGTCCGGCGAGATCATGGCGGTCGTGGCTGAAGCCGCCCGTACCGCCCGGCAGGGTGCGGTGCACCAGCACCCATTGCGTGGCGCGCAGCGCCCGGGCCAGGATCTCCGGCTCCCCGGTGCTGGCATAGGCCTGGGCCAGGGCCTCGATCATCCAGCCGTTCTCGCGCGTGTAGAGGTGCTGGTCGACGCGTGGGATGCCGCGCGCGCGGCGCGCCTGGTCATCCAGGGCGTAGTACGGGGTGCTCTCCTGACCCTGGGTGACGTCGGCATCCTGGGCGGCGTAGAAGGCGCCCTGGGGGGACGTCAGGAAGGTCGCGGTGAAGCGCTCGATGTCGTGCACGATGGCCAGATCGCGCGCATCATGGGATCGGCTCCAGGCCAGGCTGTAGATGCGCAGCACGTCGGTCTGCACCTGCATGATCTTCTCGTAGTGCGGCTCGCTCCAGTGGCCGCCGACCGAGTACTGGCAGGCTCCGCCCCACACCGGGTCGATCAGCGCACGCTCGGCCGCCAGGGTGTCGGTGGCCATGCGCAGTCCCGTGGCGTCGCCGCAGTCGGCGCGCAGCCACGCGTACTCGATCGAGGTCGGCTCGAGGAACTTGTAGTCATGTCCCCAGCCCGCCTGCACCGGATCATAGCCGTCCGTGAAGATCTCCTGCAGCTGGCTGCGCAGCGCGGGACTCAAGCCGGCGGTGGCCGCATAGTGGGTCTGGGGCGCGGCGACGATCGATGGTCCCGGGGTCGGATCGGCGACCACCGCCTGCAGGATGCTGGCCATCTGCGCCGGCGGCAGGTAGCCTCGGCGTTTGACCAGCTCCTGCCCGGAAGCGTCGAAGATCACCGTCGCCGGCCAGCCGTAATCCTCGTAGCGGTTGGCGATGTCGGGACGCAGGTCCTGGTCGACGTGGATGGCCAGGTAGTGTTCCCCCAGCTGCGAAAGCACCGCCGGGTCATGGTAGGTGACCTGGTCCATGACGTGGCACCAGTGGCACCAGCCGGCGCCGACATCCAGCAGCACCAGGCGGTGCTGCGCCTTGGCGGTGGCGAAGACCGCGGGGCTCCACTCCAGCCAGTGCACGCCACCGGGCGCCTCGCTGTCGGAGAGCAGCGCCGGCGTGCCTTCGGCGCCGTCTTGCGCGGCAGCTGGCGCGGCCGTCGCTGCGAGCAGGCCGGCCAGACCCGCGACCAGGCCCAGGAGCAGCCTGCTTCGGCGCCTGCGGCTGCGGCTCGGCACTGCGGCAGCGGCTGGCGCGGCGGCAGACGGGAGCGTGGATGGGGCAATGGTCGAGGACATCATGGTGAGGATACGCTGGGCATGCGGGGAGTGGATGCGTCCAGCTGGGCCGGGGAACGCGAGCGCAACCGTGCCCGCGCCGTTGCCAGCGTCTGGGATGCCCGCACCACCAGCCTAGAAGCCCGCATGGTGCAAGGCCAGCACCACGCCCGCGGCGACCAGGCAGTAGATGCCGAAGAGGTACCACAAGCCGCCGTCGAGCCAGCGCGACAGCCAGCGCAGCGCCGCCAGGCCGGCGAGAAAGGACACCACCATGCCGAGCAGGCAGTCGCCGGCGAGGTGGCCGAGGTGCACCGTGCCGGCGGCATGGGCATGCAGGACGCGTCCCACCTCGCGCGCCACCACCGCCGGCGTGATGATCACCGCCAGGGCGAAGCTGAACTCCTCGGCGCGCTGCTTGGCCACATCCAGGAGCATCGCGGTGGAGATGGTCGCGCCGGAGCGCGAGAAGCCGCGAAACGGCAGGCACAGGCCCTGGACCGCGCCGATCACTTCAGCGGCGAACCACGACAGCTCGCCTTCGCCCTGCGCACCCGGGGTCGACGCGGGCACGGCTGGCCCAGCCGCGTTCAGGCGCCGCTCGCGCAGTCCGGCGATCAGGATCAGCACCCCCACCACCGCGAGACTGACACCCATTAGGGCGAGATTGCCGAACAGCGACTCGACCTCGGCCTTGCGGATATGGCCGTCGGCATCGACCCCGAGCAGGCCCAGTCCCAGCGCCACGCGCGGGATCACGAAGACCAGCGGCATTCCGACCACCGCCGTGCACAGCGTCGCCACCACCAGGCGCCCGGCCTTGGCGGTGAAGACCGCCCAGCTCGGGAAGAGGTTCGTGCGCCAGCGCTGCCAGAAATAGGCGATCACGGCGAACATCGTGCCGGTGTGCAGCATGACGATAAGCAGAGTCGTGGCCGGATCGCTGGGATCGATGCCCAGCAGCTTGGCGGCGACGATGACGTGCGCGGAGCTCGAGACCGGCAGCAGCTCGGCCAGTCCCTGGACGATGGCGAGGATCACGACGTAGAGGTGCATGGCAGGCAGGATCCTCGGGGTTCAGGGCCAGAGGGTGCGGATGCCGTCGGCCTGGTCCAGGACGCGGATGCGGTCGACGCTGCAGCAGCGCACCCGGGTGGGAGCTGACGGATGCATCGGCGTCCACTCCGGCGATGCTGGACGCCGCATGAACGCCTCCCACTCCTTACGTTCGTGGTTCGTGGCCGTGGCCGCGACGGCCTTCGGCCTGGGCGCGTACTTCTATGACAACCACGTCAAGGACAACGCCATCGAAGGCTCCCGACTCAAGGCCGTGCTCAGCGACGTCGAGCTTTTGATCATGGGTCCGGGCATGGGCATCCTCGGCTACGTGACCATGGAGAACCTGCGCCTCAAGGACGATGCGCATTCGCGCCACCTCGAGCAGGAGCGCCGCCAGCGCTTCCTGCAGCTTGGCCAGATCGCGGCCTCGATGGCGCATGAGATCCGCAACCCCCTGCAGAACCTCCGCCTGATCAACGAGGAGCTGCGCGTCACCGCACGTGACGGCTCCAACCGCCTGCTCGACCGCCTGGATGCCAATCTCACCCGCCTGGACTATGCGGTGAAGCTCGCCTACGAGCTGTCACGGCCGCAGTTCGCCATCGAGGAGGGCGACCAGCTCGAGCTGGTGCCGATCGTCGAGAGCTGCCTGCTGGAGATCGCACCCCAGGCCGTGGCACCGGGCCGCATCGCGCACCACCCGCCTTCAGAGCCGGTCCTGGTCGCGGCCCGCCTGCAGGGCCTGCGCATCGTCCTCGACAACATCCTGCGCAACGCCATCCAGGCCGATGGGCGCGCGCCGATCGCGATCCGCTACCAGGCCAGCGCCGGCCATTGGCTCTTCGAGATCATTAATGCCGGCACCATCCCGCAGGCGGTCATCAGTGGCGACCAGGCGATCACCAGCACCAAGCCGACCGGGATCGGCGTCGGGGTCAGCATCGCCCGCCAGCTGGCGCGCAATGTCGGCGGCGATCTGACCTACCGTAATGTGGCCGGCCAGGTCCATACCCTGCTGCGCCTGCGCCGCCTCGAGCTGACCCCGGGTGAGCCGGAGCCGGCCGAGGCGGAACCGGCGCCGCCCGCGGTCTGAGCACCAGACGCGGCGCCGGTCGGACCCGATCTGTGCCAGTGGTTGCATCGTGGCCGCCCGGTCCGTCCCGGCCGGTGAAACCTGTGGGGGAGCGGGCGGAAAACCTCGTACACGCCAAAGCTGCATGCGGAATTAACACTTCCCGCCAGGATTGCCGCTGCATAGCGTGTCCGCCACTGGTCTCCCACCACCAGACGTTCGCGACCGGCGGTTGCCCGTTCGCAAAGGCCTGTCCTCCATGACCCCCACCACCCTCGTGCCCACGGATCGCCGCCCGACCACCGCCGTCGCCGACCCCGCGACGAACGGTGAGCGCTTCCCGCGTATCCTGCTGGTCAACCAGGACCGTTCCTATGGCCGCCTGCTGCGCGAAGCGCTCTCCTTCCATGGCCTGCATGCCATCCTCGAGCAGGAGCCCTCGGCCGATTCGGCCCTGCGCCGCCTCGCCACCATCAGCCGCTGGAAGATCCGCCTGGTGCTGATCGCGCTGCCCCTGCTGCATGGCGGCCTCGGGCTGATCAGCGACATCCGCAGCCGCTGCCTGGTGCCGGCCGTGCCGATGCTCAGCCTCGATGAGGGGGCGCAGTCCTTGGAGCGCGCGCAGGCGCTGCGCCTCGGCGCCGACGACTGCCTGCCGCGCCCGCAGCGCTGGGATGAGTATGGCGTGCTCAGCGAACGCCTCGGCGCCCTGCTGGTGCGGACCGAGCCGGCGGATGAAGCCACGGGGTGACATGGGTGCTGGCGTTGCGAACGCTGCACACGTGTTTCACCCTGACGGCATTCGCCACCGGTGTCAAAACCTGTACGGCGATACTTCCGTGAGGAGCATCGCCATGAATCTGCCCCCCATCATCACATCCGCCCCCTCCCGCCTGGCCGCGCGCGTCAACCTCGCGCTGCTGTGGCTCGCCGGCATTCCGCTGCCGGTCATTCTGATCATCTGGCTCTTCCGTCATTGAGATGGTGCGTCGCTGACCAGCGCCGGTGGCCCACGCCGCCGGTGCCTAGTCCCATCCACGGTGACGCCACGTGCGTAATCATGGCATGGGACGATGGTCGCTGGCGACGCTGCTGAGTCTGGGCCTGGTCACCGCAGCCGCCGCGCCGCTGGCGCTGGCGGCCGATGGTGGCCAGTCTACTGGCCCGATGCACAGGTATCTCGCCCTCGGCGATTCGTATACCATCGGCCAGAGCGTGGATCCGCTCGCGCGCTGGCCGGTGCAGCTGGCGGCGGCGGTGAGCAGCCAGGGCTGGGTCTGCGCTCAGCCGCTGATCATCGCCCGCACCGGCTGGACCACGAGTGAGCTCAGCGCGGCGCTGCACGAGCAGGCGCCGCACGGCCCGTTTGATCTCGTGACCCTGCTGATCGGCGTCAATGACCAGTACCGTGGCTATGACCTCGCGACCTTCCAGGCCGCCTTGACCCCACTGCTGCGCGATGCGATCGCGCTCGCCGGCGGCCAGGCCGGGCATGTGGTCGTACTCTCGATCCCGGACTGGGGTGTGACGCCCTTCGCCGCGGGCCAGGATCGGGCTGCGATCAGCGCCAGCATCACCTCCTTCAATGCGCTGGCAGCGCAGGCGGTGCGCAGCTGCGGTGCGCATTGGGTCGACATCACGCCCCTGTCCCGCGACCTCGCGGGTGGCGACCAGATCGCTGGCGACGGGCTCCATCCGAGTGGCGCGATGTATGCCCGCTGGGTGGCTGCGACGGCTCCGGTGGTGCTGGGGATCGTCCTGCCGACGCCGGCAACAACCCATCCCCGTTAAGCGCAGTACCCACCGCCGGCGTGTCGTGTCGCGACGCATGGCCGTCAGCGACGGCGGCGTCGATGCAGCCATCCCAGTCCCAGCAGCGCGATCACTCCGGCACCATCGCCAAATCCGCAGTGGTGGCTGCCGCCCGTGTCGCTGGGCAGCGGACCCTGCACGACGGTGGCCTGGGACAGGCTGTCCTGCGCCAGGACATTGCCGGCCTGATCGCTGACCGAGCCGGCGGCGATGGCGACGGTCAGAAATCCCGGCGTGCCGGCGATCACCGAGAGCTGGAAGACCTGGCCGTTGCCGGTCAGCGCCGAGGCGCTGCCCACGGTATTGCTCAGCGTGATGTCGGCGGCGGTGAAATCGCTGACGATCTTGCTCCAGGTGAAGGTCACCAGGACGTTCTCTGAGTTCTCGATGGGCGTCGGGGAGAAGGTCACGACCACGGTCGGCGGGGTGATGTCATAGAGCGCGGTGCCGAGGCCACCGGCATTGGGGTAGCCGCTGGCGTCCTGCACCACGCCGGGCGAGACGCTGACCGTCACCGGACCGGGCCGGGTGGCGATCACCAGCAGGGTGTAGCTCACGCCATCGGGCTGGGCGGTGAAGCCGTTCGCGACCGGGGTGGCGTTGGCGATGGTGCACTGGGCGGCGCCGAAGCCGAGGACCGCATGCGAGAAGGCGATGGTGAAGGTGAAGCCCGGCAGGTGGGCGATGGCCGGCGTCGGGGTGATGGTGAGCGCGGGACCGACCGCGCTGATGGCGATCTGCGCATTGGCCGAGAGCGAGCCCGGCGCGCCGGGAGCCGGCAGCAGGCTCACCGCTGGCACTGCGGCCGTGGTGGCGTCGCGGATCACCCCGCCATGCAGCTGCAGGGCGCTGGTACTGGCGGCGTCCAGCGCCGGGACCTGGTCGCCGAGGTGGATGGTGTAGGAGAAGAGCAGCTGGGATGAGCCGCTGCCGCCGCTGTAGGTGGCGACGGCCGTTGCGGAGGCGTTCAGGGCGATGGTCGGCACCCCCTGTGTGAGGTCGACGGTGACCGGGCGATCGAAGGTCAGCTGCAGGGCGATGGTGCCGCTGCGGTAGGTGCCGTTGGCGGTGTGGCTGGAGACTTCCAGCACGCACGGCCCACCCGCAGCCAGGGCATTGATCAGGCCATACCCCGACCAGGCATTGGGCGCGGCGCTGGCGGGATAGGTGGTGATGGCGGTGGCGCTGGCATCCAGGATCGCGCTCAGGCGGTCTGGTCCCAGCCCCGGGTGGACGCTCCACACCAGCTCGGCCGCGGCCGCGGCGTTGGCGGCGGCCGCGGAGGTGCCGAAGAAGCTCGGCAGGCCGCTGCTGTCACCCGGCAGCACCGTCCCGAAGCCGGAGGTGTGCACGCCATCCGGCGCCACCAGGTCGGGCTTGTTGCGTACCACCGGCGCGCCGGGCAGGGGCGCGCCGGCGGTATCGAAGTAGAAGGGCAGGCCCGAGACCCCCCAGCCGCCCTTGCCGCTGTAGAGCTCGAGCTGATTCGGCGTGGTCCAGGCGGCGGCGCCGATCGCCAGCACCGTGGCGGCGGCGGCGTGGCCGTAGCAGGTGCCGGCGCCGAAGAAGCCGTAGTCGGGCGAGCTGAAGGAGGCATTGGCGACCGACGCCACCAGGCGCAGGGTGATCGCGGTCGCGCCGTGCCGGTAGGGGATGCTCAGATCGTAGGTCTGCAGGGACGTGGTGGTATTGGTGAACTGCAGGATCTCGACCGGATCGCCGGAGGGCGCGCCGACGGTGCCCTGGGTATCGCTGCTGGAGGCGATCAGTTGCGAGGGCTGGTTGGCCGCGGAGATGCTGTAGAGCGCCAGGTCGAGATCGGTCTGCGCCCCCGCGCCCAGGCCATAGCTGGCATAGGGCTGGTTCCACTGCAGGACCACGGACAGCTGCCCGCCGGCGCCGACCTGGATGGGCAGGTAGTCGCCCAAGCCGCCGCCCCAGTTGTGCAGGTTGGCATGGGCATCGAGGGTGAACGGCGTGATGATGCCGGCATCGGCGTCATTGCCGGCCGCCGCGCAGTAGGTGCCGCCCTGGGCGACGACCGCGGCGGCGGCCTGGGCGATCGGTCCATCCTGGAACATCGGCTCGTCGAGAAAGATGATGTCGTCGCAGATCACCGAGCAGCCGCACGCGCTGCGCAGCGCACTGATGTTCGCCGCCATCGCCGTCTGGCTGCCGCCGGTGGCCGCGAACGCGTAGCCCGCACCCGGGGCCAGGTGGTAGCACTCCTCGAGCATCGCCTCGCCCTCATCGGTGTGGCCCTGGGCGGCAGCGCCATAGTCGACCACCGCGATGGTCGCCGGCAGGTTGCCGGCTTGCTGCGGACGGGTCTGGGTGAGCTGGTAGGGCGGATGGGCGCCGCTGCTGATCCCCGGCCCGACCGCGCTGGTGTCATTGATCGAGTCGGAGATGACACCGATGGTGCGTCCGGCGCCGGTGGACCCGAGCGCGGCCTGCAGCTGGTCGGTATGCAGGACCCCGGCCGCCTGGTTGGCATAGGTTCCGGGCTGGCCGGCATGCCGTGGCGGGCGCACCAGCGCGATGGCCCGCACCCCCGGTAGCTGCGACAGGGTGATGATCTGCGCGAGGGTGGCCTCGACCGTGACCGTGTTCCAGCGCAGCGCGACGCCGGTGATGAGCGCGCCGCTGGATTGGATGCGGGTCAGCAGGGCGGCATCGACCAGGCAATCGAGCCGCACCGGCAGGCTGTCCGCCCGCGTCGTGGCGCTGGAGAGCATGCGCAGCGGGGCCGCGATGGTGCGCAGGTCCGCTCCGGGACTGAGGTACGGACGGATCGCGGAGCCGATCGTCGCCAGCGGCTGTCCCGGATCGAGGTGCGGCGGCCAGGCCGGCGCTCCATCGCCCCCCGGCTCCGCGCCAGCCAGGGCCCCGGCCCGGGTCACCACCGCCAGCAGCGCCAGCACCGCCAGCGCGAGCAGGCGCCACGGCCACAACCGGGACCGCGATGCATAACCGGCTGGTGGGTCCGCCCGGCCCGATACGCAGGAGGCGCTCACGTTGCGTGGAGCGTAGTTTATCGCTGGCGGCAGTGCAAGCCGGGCTGGGCGTGTCCGCGGGGGCGCCGCGCCCTGCGCCGTGCGGGCGCAGGGCCGCGCCCGGGCTTCCTACCCCGTGATAGAGGACACCCGTGACGCCGTCCCGAGGCCGCTGGGTGTGCCATTGACCCCTGGGTCCTGGCCTTAAACCTCCAACGAGCGTGCGCAAAACCCGTTCATCCAACACCTCCCTGCCGCGGGGCACCGCCACCTGGCTCGGGCGGGCGGCGCTGCTAAGCAGCGTCGCGGCTCTGTGGGCCTGCTCGCCGGTGGTCGGTCGCGACTACCACTCGCCGGCGGTGCGGACCCCGGACCACTATGCCGAGACCTACGCCGCGGGCACGGTCCTGGAGTCCTGGTGGCTCTCCTTCCACGATGACCGGCTGACCGCCCTGGTCGACCACGGCCTGGCCGCCAACCTCTCGGTGCGGCGCGCCTTCGTGCACCTCGCAGAAGTCCGCGCGGTCTTGGGTGTCGCCGAGTCCGATGGCCTGCCGACCGTCACCGCCGGCGCCGGGGTGATGCGCGAGGGCCTGTCGCAGCACACCTACATCCCCTTCCCGATCGAACCCTTCACCGACTACCAGCTCGGCTTCGATGCGAGCTGGGAGATCGACCTGTGGGGCGCGGTGGCGCGCGAGAAGCAGGGTGCGCTCTCCGACGTGCAGGCCCAGGTCTGGTCGATCGCCGCGGTGCAGAACACCGTCTCAGCCGAGATCGTGCGCACCTACTACGACTGGTCGGTGGCCGCGCAGCGCCTGGCTTTGGCGCGCCAGCTGGTCGCCTCCTACCGCGGCTCCCTGGACATCGCGACCCACCGCCTCGGCGCCGGACTGGTCACGGCGCAGAGCGTCAACGCCCTGATCTCCCTGGTCGCGCATGCGGATGCGGCGCTGCCGCCTTTGCTCAACCAGATGGCCGCCGACCGCCATGCGCTCGAAGTGCTGCTGGCGGTGGCGCCGGATTCCCTGGGCGAGGATCTCGCCCCGGCCACCACCCTGCCGGCACTGCCGCCGGCGCTGCGCCTGGGCATCCCGGCCGATCTGCTGCGCCGCCGTCCGGATGTGCAGGTCGCCGAGCGCGCCGTGGCCTCCGCCACCGCGCGCGAAGGAGTCGCCGAGGCGGATCTCTATCCGCGGCTGTCCATCTCGGGCAACTTCGGGCTGGAATCCATCGACCGGGACGTGCTCTTCACGCGCTCGGCACTGTCCTGGGGCATCGGACCGACGATCGGCTGGAACCTGCTCGACTGGGGCCGCACGCACCACGAGATCGTAGCCGCCGACCGGCGCATCGATGAGGCGATCATCGACTACCACCAGACGGTACTGACCGCGCAGCAGGATGTGGCCGACGCCCTGTGGGCGATCCAGACCGATACCCTGGCGATCACCGCGCTGAGCGTGGCGCAGAATGCCGATGCGGATACCGCGCGCATCGAGCGCGCGCGCTCGACCAGCGGCCTGAGCGACGTCCCGGCGGTCAATGAACGGCAGCAGAACCTGCTGACCATCAATGACAGCCTGCTGCAGGCCGAGGGTCTGCGCCTGACCCACCTCGTAGCCCTGGCCAAGGCCCTGGGCGGCGGCTGGGCCCCCGCCGAACGCCAGGCCGCCAGCACCACCCCGCCACCGGCCCCGGCCATCACTTCCGACACCGCATCAGCATCGCCCAGCGACACAAAGGCCAACCCATGAGTCAGGAGCCAAGCGGCACTCCCCCCTCCCCGCCGGGGCCACCGGCGGGTCCGCCGCCACCGGCCGCGCCCGGCGCTGCGGCTCCCGCCCCGGCCCCGGCCCCCGGCCCGACGCCGCCGAAATCCGGCACGCGCGGCAAGGCCCTGCTGATCGTCGCCGCCATCGTCGTGGTCATCGCGCTGAGCGTCTTCCTGTATTGGAACCTGGTCGGGCGCTTCCACGAGTCGACCAATGACGCCTATGTCAATGGCAACGTCGTCGCGATCAGCGCGCGCGAATCCGGGACGGTCATGGCGATCCTCGTCGACGACACCGGGGTTGTCACCGCCGGCCAGGTGCTGGTGCGGCTGGATCCCTCCGATGCGCAGCTCGCGGTCGAGCAGGCCGAGGCCACCCTGGTCTCGGAGGTGCGCGCGGTGCGCCAGCTCTTCGTCTCGGTCGACCAGATGCACTACCAGGTCGATGCCGACCGGGTGGAGCTCAAGCGCATGCAGGACGACCTGGCACGGCGCGCGTCGCTGGCCAGCATCCCGGGCGCGGTCACCGATGAGGATCTCGGCCACGCCAAGTCCGCGGTCAGCCAGGCCGCGGCAACCCTCAGTCTGGCCCAGGCCAGCGAGTACGCGGCGATGTGCGCCGTGCAGGGCACCACCGTCACCACCCATCCGCGCGTGCTGCTCGCGGCCTCGCACCTGCGCCAGGCACTGCTGGATCTCGACCGCACCACGATCATCGCCCCGGTCGCCGGGGTGGTCGACAAGCGCACCGTGCAGCTCGGCCAGCGCATCGAGTCGGGCCAGGCCCTGATGGCGGTCATCCCCAGCGAGCAGATGTGGGTCGATGCGAACTTCAAGGAGTCCGAGCTGCGCCACGTCTCGCCGGGGCAGCATGTGTCGTTGACCTCCGACCTGTACGGCTCCTCGGTGACCTACCACGGCTACGTGGTCGGGCTCGGGGCGGGCACGGGTGCGGCCTTCGCCGTGCTGCCGGCGCAGAATGCCAGCGGCAACTGGATCAAGATCGTGCAGCGCCTGCCGGCGCGCATCGGCCTGCAGCCGGATGAGCTTGCCAGCCATCCGCTGCGCATCGGCCTGTCGATGGATGTGGAGGTCGACCTCGAGGGCGGCCAGCTGCCCCTGGCGTCGAGCGTGACCGGGCAGAGTGCCAGCTCCGATACCGCGGTGCCGGGCGTCAGCGAGGCCATCGACAAGCGCGTGCAGGCGGTGATCAGCGCGAATCTCGGTTCGGCGACGCCGTCGCAGCCCTAGGCCAGGTGCCATGGCCACCCTCGCCCCTCTGAGCGGACCACGCCTGCTGTGGGTCACCGTCGCTTTGTCGATGGCGAACTTCATGGAGGTGCTGGACGTCACCATCGCGAACGTCTCGATCCCCTCGATCTCCGGGGATCTCGGGGTGAGTTCCAACCAGGGCACCTGGGTGATCACCTCCTACGCGGTGGCCAACGCCATCTCGGTGCTCTCGACCGGCTGGCTCTCGGGGCGCTTCGGCCAGGTCAAGGTCTTCACCACCGCGATCATATTGTTCACCGTGGCGTCGATGATGTGCGGATTGTCGTTCACCTTCCCGATGCTGCTGTTCTTCCGCATCATGCAGGGCGGTGTCTCCGGGCTGATGGTGCCGCTCTCCCAGGCCCTGCTGCTCAACAGCTACCCGCCCGAGAAGCGCGGGATCGGCATGGCGATCTGGGGCATGACCGTGACGGTGGCGCCGGTCCTGGGACCGATCGTCGGCGGGCTGATCACCGACAACATCGGCTGGGAATGGATCTTCTTCATCAACGTGCCCTTCGGGCTGGGCGCGGCCTTCCTCGCCTGGACGACCCTGCATGACCGCGAGACCCCGATACGACGCACCCCGGTCGACTATGTCGGCTTCCTGCTGATCGTCATCTGGGTGGGCTGCCTGCAGATCATGCTCGACAAGGGCAATGAGCTCGACTGGTTCGACTCGCCGATCATCGTCAGCCTGGCCTGCACCTCGCTGACCTGCTTCGTGCTATTTCTGATCTGGGAGCTGACCGACGCCAATCCGATCGTCGATCTGCGGCTGTTTCGCATCCGCAACTTCACCATGGCCTCGGTGGCGATGGCGGTCGGCTATACGATCTTCTTCGCGACCATCATCGTGCTGCCCCTGTGGCTGCAGACCTCGCTTGGCTACAACGCGACCTGGGCCGGACTGGTGGTCGCGCCGACCGGGTTGTTGGCCGTGCTGCTGGCGCCGATCATCGGCAAGAACGCCTCGAAACTCGATCTGCGCTGGCTGGCGACCATTGCCTTCGTGGTCTTCTCGCTGTTGAGCTTCTGGCGTGCAACCTACCCGGCGGACGCCAGCTACTGGGTCCTGGCCATGCCGCAGATCCTGCAGGGCATCGCCGTGGCGACCTTCTTCACGCCGCTGATCTCGCTGGCCATGGGCAGTCTCGAGCCGTCCAAGATCGCCTCCGGCTCAGGACTTATGAACTTCCTGCGCATGACCGCGGCGAGCTTCGGCGCGAGCCTGGCGATCACCGTCTGGGACCACCGCAACGCCTTCAACGGGAATGTCCTGGTCGAGCGCCTCTCGCCCTACCAGCCGCCCTACCAGGACTACCTCACCCATCTCGCGGCGGCAGGCATCCATGGGGTGCAGGCCACCAGCGCCGTGAACTTAGAGCTGACGCGGCAGATCTCGGTGCGCAGCGTCGATCAGATCTTCTGGGTCTGCGGCTGGCTCTTCCTCATGGTCATCGCCCTGGTGTGGATGATCCGTCCGGTCAAGGGCGCCAAGGTCCAGGCCGGGCACTGAGCTCCCGCCTGGGCGGCCGCCAGGCGCCGGTTGCCTGGATTCGCAGCGGCCGATCGTAGACCCAGCGCACTGCGCCTGGACAGCGAGGAACCGATGAGCATGCACGCTGAACGCAATGCCCTGGGACAGATGGTCGGCCCCGCGCTTCCGAGCTGGACGCCGGCCCGCCGGCCGCATCGCGGCGTGCTGGAAGGGGTCCGCGTGCGCCTCGAGCCGCTCGAGCGGACGCGGCACGCGGCGCAGCTTTACGACGCCTTCCGCGAGGATGAGCGTGGCGCGATGTGGACGTACCTGCCCGTCGGGCCCTTCTCAACGCTTGCGGACTGCGAGGCCTGGATCGTGCAGGTCGCGGACGGTGCTGATCCGCAGTTTCTCGCCATCATCGAGCGCGCCACCGGCCGCGCGCTGGGGGTTGCCGCCTACCTGGCCATCGAACCGGCCCATGGCTCGATCGAGGTCGGGCACATCGCCTTCAGTCCGCGCCTGAGCCGTACCGCCATGGCCACCGAAGCCATGGTGCTGATGATGGCGCGGGCCTTCGCCTCGGGCTTTCGCCGCTATGAATGGAAGTGCAACGCGCTCAATGAGCCCTCGATCCGGGCCGCGCTGCGCCTGGGCTTCACGCCGGAAGGGATCTTCCGTCAGCACCGCATCGTCAAGGGCCGCAGCCGCGACACCGCCTGGTTCGCGGTTTGTGATGGCGAATGGCCCGCGCTGCAGCGCGCCTTCCAGACCTGGCTCGCACCGGGCAATTTTGATGCCGACGGCAAGCAGATCGCACGTCTGTCGGAACTGGTGCGCGCCGCCCTGGCCAGCGCGCGCTAGCGAGCTGGCGCGAAGCGCCAGGGCAGCGCTCGGGTCCGCGGTTCAGTGCGCATCTGGCCGGATCGTGCCGTCCTGCGTCATCTGTGCGGAGTGCAGCTACGCCTGCGCCTGGCCCGTCAGGGCACCGCGCAGCCTTACCAATTATCGTCGGCGCGTCGAGCGCACCGGTCGTGCGAAAGGACCGCGGCTGGACTCCGTCACGCCGGGGCGGGGGAGGGCCGACTTCCAGGCGCCCGCTGCGGCAAGGAAGGCCGCAGACCACGCATCGCTCACCGGCTCGAGGATGATGCGCGCGCCAGCGCGGCGCTGACGGACACGCGTGCCCAGCGGCAGCGCGCAGGCTCCGATCAGTCGCACGGCGCGGCTCGTGCCCATCTGAAAGACGAGAGTTTCGGATCCCGTGCCGCCGAGCCTAATGGCCGCGCACAGCCATCAAGCGGCGCGTTCTCGTGCGCATGCGGCGCGGACGGTGCGATAAAAAGGACCGCCCTCACGACGCAGCGACGCGGTGCACGGTGCGCCCATCGCCGCGCTCCAGGCACGCCTGCCAGGACGCAACCCAGGCGGAATGATCGGCCCGCACGCTCGCAGGATCGGCCAGGGAGCGCACCGGGACCTCGGGCTGCCAGGGCCGTCCACTGTTGTCGCCGGTAGCGTGGAAGCGGCAGTCCAGGCTCCAGCGGCAGACGCTCGAGCGATTCGGAGTCGAGTGGTGCGGGCAGTGCCGGTGCATGAACAGCACGTCCCCCGCCACCATCGGCATCCGGCGCGGGGTGATCCGGGGCATGTCCTCGGCCCGGATCGACGTGCCATAGCCCGGGGTCGCGACATGGGTCAGGTGGCCGAGGCGATGCGCGCCGGGCAGGACCTGCAGGCAGCCCATCTCCTCCGTCGCATCCTCAAGAGGCAGCCACACGGTGATGATCTGCGACGCGTCGGCTTCGGCGACGGTGACGCCCGAGTCCTGATGCCAGGGCACGCTGAAGTAGCCCTTCACCGATTCCGCGGTCTGGGCCTGGGGCGGCTTGGCGCGGATGTGGTGGATGGGATTGAGCGACAGCTCGGGTCCGATCAGCTGGCTGAGCGCCTCGAGCAGCACCGGATGGTGGAAGAAGGCAAAGAGCGCGCGGCCGTAGAGCGGCACGACGTCGAAGCCATCCTGGATGGCCGGGCTCTGGGCCATGAGCAGGCCGTAGCGCTGCGCGAAGGGCGCATCCTGGTGCAGGTCGGTGATCGCACCCGCAGCGAGCAGCTGCCGCGCTCGGCGATCGATGGCTGCGGTGAGGTCCTGTTTGATGCCCGTCAAGGCGCTCGGATCGAGCAGGGCGCGGGCCAGCAGCACGCCCTCCTGCGCAAAGACGTCGCATTGGTTCGCGGACAGCGGGGCATGGGTGGCCAGGGTCATGGGGTGAGTATGACCAGGGGTGCGGCCGTAGGCTTGGATGCACGTGCTCTCGACTTGGACGAAACATGCGTCGCCGTGACCTCCGGATGGGGAACATGGGCCTGCACCACGCATCACCTGCAGCGATTTGCCGTGCTACGGCGGCTATGAACGCGTGCGGGTCCCGAGCGGAGCCTTGAGCCGCGCCACCCCATGGATTACCCTGGACGGTGTGGGCCCAGTCCCCGAAGGAATGCACCATGGCGATAGCCACACTGTCTTCGCGGCCCGCGTCGCATCCGGGCATGCCGCTCGGAGTCATCCTCGCCCTCGGACTGCTGTGCCTGGCGGCCCGGCCGCTGGATGCCGCGACCAGCGCGGATCTGGTGGGCGACTGGGTGGTCAATTGCGATGCGACCTGGGCGTCGATGGCCAAGCTGCCGCAGATGGCCAGCCTCACCCCGGATCAGGTCGCGTTGGTCAAGAGCACGGCCACCGCGCAGATGACCGGCCGGGTCTTCACCTTCACCCCGACCACGCTGATCTCGACCATGGGAAAGGACGTCCAGACCGAATCCTACGTGGTTGCCAAGACCGATGGCGAGAGCATCTATACCGATGACACCAGCGCCGAGGGCAAGGTCACTCACTCCCGCATCGACGTCGCCCCCAACCAGCTGACCCTCACCGATCTCGAACAGGACGTGACGGTCGTGCTGCAGCGCAAGTAGGGTTGGAAACGGGACGGCGGCATACGGGCAGCGCGAGTCGCGGGGAGCCTCGTGGCTTAGCGAAGGCCGCCAGGATGGCCTAGCGTTCCTTCTTGGCGCGCCGGCGCCTCACGGGCTTGATGAAGTCGCCGAGCGAGCGCGCGAAGGCCAGGTACTCCTTGTAGGACTTCGGCTTGACCACCACCCGGCTGACACCGGCGGCGGTCAGGCGCTGGGCGACGTCCTCGCGTACCATGCCCGAGAACACCAAAAGCGGTATCTCGCGCAGCTCCTCGATGGCGCGCAGCGCCGTGACGATCATCTCGCCTGACATGGTCGGCAAGCTCAGATCGATGATGATCACGTCCGGCAGATCGGCCTGGCTGGCCAGGAGCCCATCCAGATGGGCCTTGGCGTGGTCATAATCATGGGCGCCATGGAAGGAGGCCGCCATGCGGCAGTCGGTGAAGGCCGCCTCGATGAGCTGCAGATCACCCGGGTTGTCATCGACCATCAGTACCTGGAGCGCCGGCATTGGGCGCATGGTAGGTGCAATCCCAGCGGCAACCATGTCCAATGTGTACTAATCGCCACGCTGACCTCCGCTGATCGATCAGGCAGAATGGCGGCTGTTTGAACATCTCAGCTCTGCCGCGGGCCAAAGAGGAAGGAATGGGCCATCTTGCGCGCTGGTTGTCAACCGGGCCTGACATGGCCACGCCCCGATCATGATTCTGGGCCGGGGGAGGCTGCGCCACAGTCTTCGTTGGAGCGAACGGCTGGAGCGGGCGACAGCGGTGGTGAGCGTACCCGGCAGGCACCCACTGGCAGGCGGGCCCGTCGTCGGCGGCCGAGGTTGCACCCGGCCGAGGCTGGGGCGCCAGGACACGGCGGCCGGATGGGAGCCCGACCGGCTCACGGACACCGAGACGGCGCGGAAGCGGAGTGGCATACTCCCTCCCTCCCTCCCTCCCTCCCTCCCTCAGGGCTGTCCAAGCTCGTGCGCCTGCGCCTCGTTCGTCGAGTGGACGGTGCATAGCCTGTGGAGGTGAGCATGCCCGCCCTCAATCTGAAGCCGATGCTGGCCACCCTGGCGGACGCGGCGAACCACCGCGACGCGCCGCAGTGGGATCTCGAGTTCAAATGGGACGGCTTCCGCGGCCTGGTGCACTGGAACATGCGTTCCTTCCATCTCGTGACGCGCAATGGCCTGGACATGACCGAGCGCTTCGCGCCGATCCGCGCACTGGCCGGCCAGCTGACCCGCCCGATGGTGCTCGATGGCGAGGTCGTGGCCCTGGATGCGGACGGGGTGCCGCGCTTCGGCGCGTTGCAGAACTGGCGGCCCGGGCAGCCGCTCTTCCTCTACCTTTTCGACATCCTGCAGCATGGGACGACGTCGCTCCTGGAGCGTGGCTATGACGAACGGCGCACCCTGCTGGAGGAGCTGAACCTGCAGGGCGAGCATTGGCGCGTGCCAGCGCGCTTCACCGGCTCGGTCGCCGAACACCTGGACTTGGCGCGCGCGCACCAGCTCGAAGGGCTGGTCGCCAAGCGTCGCGACAGCCTGTACGTGCCGGGACGACGCAGCGCGGACTGGCTGAAGTTCAAGATCGTCAACCGTCAGGAGTTCGCGATCTGCGGCTTCACCCCCGGGACCGATCCGGGCACCATCGGTTCGCTGCTGTTGGGCTACCGCGCGCACGGCGCCTGGCGTTTCGCCGGCGGCATGGGCACCGGCTTCACCCATGCCCAGCGCCGTGAGTTCTACGGCGTCCTGCGCACCCTGGCCCGCGACCGCAGTCCCTTCGCGACCGCGGTCCCGGGACGCGGGACCGCGCAGTGGATCGAACCGCGCATCGTCGTCGAGGTCGAGCACCGTGGCTGGACGGATCAGGGACTGCTGCGCGTGCCGGCCTTCGTCGGCATCCGTATCGACAAGGCGGCCGAGGAGGTGCGTCAGGAGCGCCCCCGCCCCCGGCCCGCTCGGCCGTTGTCGCAGCCCGCGCCCCGGCCTCGAACCCGTCCCGCTAGCCGCCGCTAACCCATCGACCCCGCGCAAGGATCCGCCATGCCATCCGCCCCTGGAAAATCCCTGTGGAGCGGTGCCATCAGCTTTGGCATCGTCTCGATCCCGGTCGCGCTGCATGCCGCGGTGCGCGAGCAGCAGCTGCATTTCCACCAGGTCAGCCGCAGCAAGATGGTGCGCATCCGCCACCAGCTGGTCGCCGATGGCACCTCCACCGTCGTCCCCGCCGCGGACATCGTGCGCGCCTTCGAGATCGAGCCCGAGCAGTACGTGCCGATCGAGGATGAGGAGCTCAAGCGCCTGGCCGCCGAGAAGAGCCGGACCATCGACATCGCGGCCTTCGTGGCACTGGCCGAGATCGACCCCCTGTACTTCGATTCGTCCTACTGGCTGGTGCCGGATGCCAAGGCGCAGCGCGCCTATGACCTGCTGCACAGCGCGATGCGCGACTCCGGCCGTGTCGCCATCGCGCATTTCGTGATGCGCAACAAGGAGATCCTGGCCGCGATCCGCCCGCTCGAGAAGGGCCTGTGCCTGGACACCATGCACTATGACGATGAGGTGGTCGACTTCGCGACCGTCGCAGGCGCCCTGCACCACGTCACGCCCAAGCCCAAGGAGCTGGAGATCGCCGCCGCGATCATCGATTCGATGAGCGGAACCTTCAAGCCGAGCCAGTACCATGACAGCTACCGGGAGCGGGTGCTGGCCTTCCTCAAGAAGAAGGCGGTCGGCCATACCGAGTCCATCCCCGAGGACCGCCCGGCCAAGCCCGGCAAGGTCCTCGACCTCATGGCCGCCCTCGAAGCCAGCCTCGGCAAGGTCCGCAGTGGAGGCGGCACCGCCGCCACGAGCCCAGGGCGCCGCCCCGCCACCGGCGGTGAGCGGGCCGTCAACGCACGTCCGCGCGCCCGGGCCACGGCCCGCACCGCGGCACACGTGCATGCGCGCAGCCATCGCAAGAAGGCGTCATGAGCCAGCCCGCCACCATCGTCGCCATCGACGGCCATCGCCTGAACCTGACCCACCTCGACAAGGTGCTGTATCCGTCCGGCTTCGTCAAAGCCGAGGTCATCGACTACTACCGGCGCATCGCGCCGCTGATGCTGCCACACCTGCGTGACCGACCGATCACCCTCAAGCGGTATCCCAATGGCTCGCAGGGCCCGTTCTTCTACCAGAAGCGCAGTCCGCCGCATGCCCCGGACTGGCTGCGCACCGCGCACATCGCCACCAAGCATGAACCGATCGACTTCTGCCTGATCGATAACATCGCCGGGCTGGTATGGCTGGCCAATCTCGCCTGTCTCGAGATCCATACCTACCTGTACCGGGCCTCGGCCCCGCAGGTGCCGACCATGCTGGTGCTCGACCTCGACCCCGGCGCGCCCGCCACGATCCTCGACTGCTGCACGGTCGCGCTCGAGTTGCGCGCGCTGCTTCAGGCGCAGGGCCTGGAGACGCTGATCAAGATCTCGGGCAGCAAGGGCCTGCACCTGATGGTGCCGCTCAACAGCCCGACCACCTTTGAACACAGCAAGCACATCGCCCATGCCCTGGCGGCGACCATGGAGCGGCGCCTGCCGGATCTGGTCACCAGCACCATGGCCAAGAGCGAGCGCATCGGCAAGGTCTTCATCGATTGGAGCCAGAACGACGCGTCGAAGACCACCTGCTGCGCGTATTCGCTGCGCGCCCAGGCCCAGCCCACGGTCTCGGCACCGGTCAGCTGGGAGCTGATCGCGCGCTGCCGCCAGCGCCAGGATGCGGCGCCCCTGGTGATCACCGCGCCAGAGCTGCTGGCCAGTACGCATGCGACCGATCCGCTGGCCGAGCTGGAGACGCGTCGCCAGCGCCTGCCGGCGGACGTCAGTGCTGAAGCCGCGAGCAGTGTCCAGTCGCCAGCGGTGCACCCCGCGACGACGTCACGGCTCCGGCCACGAGTCCGTGCCACAGCAACGGCCAAAAGCACGAAAGCCAAGGCTGCGATGACCCGACCAACACCAGCGGCCCGGCCGCGGACGGGACGCGCGGCGCCGAAGCCAAGGCCCAGCGCTCAACGTGGCAGGACGAAGCTGACCGGATTGCGCAGGAAATAGCCGAACAGCCGGCCGAACATCCGCCGGCCATCGCGCAGCGGCACGTCGCGGGCGCGCATCGCCATCATCAGGCTCAGTGCGAAGCCGACGCCGAAGTTCAGCACCCCGATGCAGGCGATGCCGATCACCGCCCAGATCATCTCGCGATGATGGTCATGCATGCCCAATGAGCAGCACGCGAAGGTGAAGGTGCCGGTGGCGAAGGTGATGTGGCGCACCGCCAGCCCGGTCCCGGTCAGCACGCCCAGCGTGGCGATGGTCGAGAGCATCACGCCGAGAAAGAAGTTGTTGCAGATCTGCCCGACCTGATGCGTCAGACCCGCCCCGAGGCGGCGCGTCCGATCCCAGCCCAGCCAGCGCACCAGGACGGGGCTTTGCTGCACCGCCTGGGGGATGCGGTGGTAGTGCGCGAAGTTGTCGCCATAGCCGGCGATGATGCTGGAAAGCCACAGCGCAACCCCGGTGATGATCGCGAAGAAGATGCTGCCGGAGCGGAAGGGATGGAAGCTGTGCATCTGCTCGAGCGCCTGCTGCGCGTCGTAGATGTGCGCGTGGTGGATATGCATCCACACCGCATCGATGCCCAGGGTCACGACGATCACCAGCGCCAGGTTGCCGACCACCGCCGCGAGCTGCGAGCGCACGATGCGCGAGCAGAGTTCTGCGAAGTTGGTGATGTCATGCAGGTGGCGGTCGTCCTCCAGGGCCTCGGCCAGCGCGGCCGCGGTCATCGGCGGCTGCTTGGTGGCGAGGCTGAAGCCGCACAGCTGCATGAACAGGAAGCTGCCGCTGTAGTTCGCGCTCTGCATGGCCCAGTCAAGCAGCAGCGGCAGATGCAGATAGTGCAGGAACGCCTTGAACATCACCGCGAACCCGGTGACGATGCCGCCGCCGCTGGCCGAGAGCAGCATGCCGCGCCACTCCTTGGCGGTGTCGGTGATGTAATGTCCGCCGGTGTGCCGCGAGTTCTCGACGATGCGCCCCGAGAGGGTCGCATAATTGTCCTTCAACAGGCTCCCCAGCAGCAGCTTGCGGCGCTCGTCGACGGAGATGCTGCGCAGGTAGTCGATGCCGCGCTTGCGGATCTCCTCGGTCGCGCAGTCCGGCTCGATCAGAGGCAGCAGGACCAGGATGCGCGCCAGCTGCTGGCGGATGCGATTGAGCCAGAACACCACGTCGACGCGTACGCCGTTGCGCTCGAGGTAGTCATGGACCTCCTTGAGCGCCACACGGCAAACTGCGACGCGCTGCTGGACCAGGGTGATGCTGCTCGTGGAGACCTTCGCGCCATGGACCTCGACCGCCAGGTCGCGGACCGCGAGCATCAGCTGCTGGAAGGGCGATTCGTGCAGGTCGGCCGCGCCCGAGCGGTAGCGCATCTCCGGTTCCTCGCTGCGCGCGGTGATGCGCAGTGCGATGACCTCCATGCCGTCGGCGATCTCCTTGTGCACCGAGTTCCACAGCTCCGGCCCGTCCGGCAGCGTCGCCAGCAGCTCCGCGACCCACAAGGGATGCAGCGCGTCGATCCAGCGCGCGGTGTTGCCCTGGCCCGAAAGCCGGCTGATCAGGACGCTGGGATCACGGTCGCTGATCGGCGCCGGCAGCAGGCGGTGCATGAGGCGGGTCGAGAACTCCTCGACCAGGGCCGAGCGCGGCGGCAGCCCGGCATCGCAGAACAGGCGGCTGAGGTCGCCACCGGTGAGGAAGGCCAGGAGCCGTTTGGAGAGCACCGCGGCCGCATCGGGATGTTCGCGCAGGTAGGTCAGGAGCAGGCGGTTGCGGCCCGACTCCCGGCCGCCCTCGGCCAGCCAGGTGACCAAGAGCGACAGGGCCACGGCGTGGCCGGCGAAGCCGTTCTCGGCCGGTACCGGAGCCAGCAGCCGCGCCAGGGCGATGGTCGCCTGGGGCGAGGTGGTGGCGGGCTCGGTGATGGTCATGGTCATGGTTCAGGTCACGAAGCGGCAGGGGCGGGGGCACCATAAAGGTCCTGGGCCGCGACGCTAACCAAGTTCGCCCCACCATGCTGGAGGCAGCGCGGGCGCTGGCCAGTGCTGTACGCGCAGCATCCCGAGCGCCGCGGCCGGCCGTATGGCGCGGGCGCCCGCCTTAGGGCTGGATGGCCGGGGTAGCGGCTGGCGCGTCGTCCGCAGCCGGAACCGATCGGGCGCCATGCACACGCGCCGCCAGCAGCGGCGCGAAGTCATCGGACTCCTTGGCATCGCGCACCAGGACCTGCTCGGTCAGCGGCCGGGGCGACAGCTCGAGCGTCTCGGGCAGTCCGCGATGCTGCACGCGGATCGTCGCCGGATGCTCGGGGGAGGCCGTGGCGAGGGCTGCCACCAGGACGCGGAAGTCCTGGCCGAGCTCCTGGCCATTGATGGCGCTGAGGTAGTCGCCGTTGCTCAGCCCCAGCCGGGCGATCGGCCCCAGCGGATCGAGCTGCACCAGGTAGCCTCCGGAGAAGTGCACGCCAATCGACGCGTAGAGATCCTGTTCGCTGACATGCTCGATTGCGATCGGGTCGTGCGGATCGACCGGAACATGCTCCATGGTCCATCCCGAGTGGTCGAGGATCGCCGCGACATCCAGGGGATGGGTGGTGTCGATCCAGGTGTGGATCATGCCCGCCCAGTCGCCCGGCGCGACCGCGCCCAGGGCGGCGACGAGCTCGGCCTCGGTGTAGCCGGGCGCGGTCGGCCCGTGCGGGCCGAGGAACTGCTGGCAGAAGTCGTCCAGCGACTTCACCCCATGCGTGGTGGCGCGGAGCTGGCGGTCGACGACCAGCCAGAACAGCGCGCCCTCGGTATAGTAGTCCTGGTTGCGGCGCAGCTCGGCATGGCGTTGCGAGGAGGCGCGCAGCTGCCAGGAGCAGCGGCAGGTGTCGCGCAGCGTGCGCCAGTCCCGACCCGAGGTGCGCGTCAGGGTCGTCACATCCTCGACCAGGCCGGCGCGCCAGTCGGCGGCCTCCATCAGTCCGGTGCGTACCGCCAGGACCCGCCCGAGCAGCTCGGTCAGACCTTCATAGACCCACAGGTCGTCCAGGACCGGGGTGTCCTGGTAGGTCGGCGTGAGCATGCCGATCGGGCGGCGGTGCTTGCCACACCACGAATGGACGAACTCGTGCGGCATCAGCTCGCGCGTCCAGATCTGGTGCGGGTCATCGAGGCCATCCTGGTCGGCGCCGTCGACACCGCACGAGCCATGCTCCAGGCCCATGCCCCCTGTCCCGATGCGCAGCAGGACATCGTAATGGCTGAACCACGCACCACCGAACAAGGCATCGGCCTCGTCTGGCAGGCGCTGCAGGGCGTGCAGGTCCGCACTGCTAATCGGCGCCTGGGCGCGGCGAAACTGCGAGACGATGTCGAGGGTCACCCCAGGTGCCGCACCCTGCACGCGCAGCGGCAGGTGTTCCATGGTCGCGCCGCAGAGCACCGGGCGGTCGAGGACCTCCGACAGGACCACCGGCGTGAACCACACGGCGTCATCGGTGCGGCGGCCCACCGCCAGCGCGCTGGCGAAGTCCCAAAGCGGGGGCAGCCGCATGGCGACCGTCGTCGCGATCGTGGCGGGCAGGACGCCGACGGGATAGAACAGCAGGCAGTTCCAGTTGATCAGTCCGTAGCGGCGGCTGCTTTCGCAGTCCACGCCTTCAGAGTTCTCCGAAGGCTGGTTGGCGATGTAGGTCAGATCGAGGACCACGTGCGTCAGCGCGCCGTTGGGATGCAGGTGGATGGTCCACGGATCCTGGGGATCGCGCTCCCAGGCGACCACCGCCCCCTGCGCATCGTGCAGGTACAGACCGCCGAGATTCTCGACCGGTCCGCAGGGTGCATGCGTGCCCGGAATCCAGCGCGGAAAGACCAGGGTGGTCAGCTGTGGACCAGAGAGGTATTCGCGTGCATAGACCAGGCCCGGTCCCGGCAGCGCGGTGGCATCGACCGCCAGCGTGATCGCTGCTGCCCCTGCCGCGCTCGGGCCCGCATGCGCCTCCCAGCCCGAGGCCCAGGCGAAGCGCTGCGTGTCCTCGGGCGCAGCCGTGGCAGCCGCGGCGGTCTGCCCGAGACCGCTCCACACGCCGAGCGCACATCCGAAGGCCAGCAGCAGGACACGCGGCATGCCGGCATCGTGTCGGGTCAGCAGCCGGAGCAATGATCCGGATCGTGGATGAGCGGAACGCGGCCTCGGCCGGGGGATGATCAGGTCGCGCAGGGCGCCGCGCTGGCGCAGGGCGCCGCCCCGGGCAGGTAGGTGCGCAGGCGCTCGACCACGGTCAGGTAGCCATCGAAGGTCGAGGGCTTGGTGATGCATTCGGCGGCGCCATGGCGCAGGCAGGCGCGCAGCTCCGTCTCATTGGCCGAGGTGGTGAAGACGACGACCGGGATGTGGTGCCACGGCGCATAGGCGCGCGCCTCGCGCAGCACCACCATGCCCGACACCGCCGGCAGGTTCATATCCAAAAGGATCAGATCCGGCGGCCGACGCGCATGTTCAAACGGCGGCCGGCTGGCCATGTAATGGAAGGCAAGGACGGCATTGTCCGGGACGATGAATTCGACCGCGCAGCCACTCTCCACGAATGCCTGCTGGACCATGTCCACATCAAGCGGGTTGTCCTCGACCCACAGGATCAATGGCACCGTCATTGCCACGATTGTAGCCGAGGTTCAAACGACGCTACGACGCAGCGCGCAGCCTTCTACAGGCGCGCGTGTCTGCGCCGCCTTCTACGGCCCCCTGGGTGGAAGCGGCGAGGCTGCGAGCAGCCTGCCCCTCTCGCATGCACATGCGACGGCTAGATTTTTCCCACCAGCGCGATGCCCGGAGTCAGGGTGCGCGCACCCGGCTGCCAGCGCGCCGGGCAGGCTTCGCCCGGATGCTGGGCCACGAACTGTGCAGCCTGCACCTTGCGCAGGAGTTCCACGGCATTGCGGCCGATGCCCTGATCATGGATCTCGGCGATCTTGACGGTGCGATCGGGGGCGATGACGAAGGTCCCGCGGTAGGCGACCCCCTCCTCCTCGACGTGCACGCCGAAGGCGCGCGTCAGGGTGCCGGTCGGATCGGCGAGCATCGGATAGGTGATGCGGCGGATGGTTTCCGAAGCATCGTGCCAGGCCTTGTGCACGAAGTGCGTGTCGGTGCTGATGCTGTAGACCTCGACCCCGAGCTGCTGCAGCTGGGGATAGATCTCGGCCAGATCCGCCAGCTCGGTCGGACAGACGAAGGTGAAGTCGGCGGGGTAGAAAAAGAGCACGCTCCACCTGCCGGCAAGATCGGCATCGGTGACGGTGATGAAGGTCTCCTGATGGAAGCCCTGCACGCGAAACGTCGGTACGGTACGATTGATGATCGGCATGGGACACCTCGATGACAGGCGTGGGATGGATGCAGTCCGTCGGATGGGACCGGTGCATTCTCGATGGCGTGGCCACGGCCGCCAATCGCCCCGACCGATCGTGCCGATAGGTCGGGGCGATGAGGCCCGGCTGGAATCCAGATGGTGCGTCGAGCAGGTTCCGACTTTCCCTGAGCGGTGCCCCGCCTACCCTTGGCCCGTATCCGTTGCCCACCTGGTGGGGAACACCACCGAGAACCAGCCCCGCATCAAAGGTCGCACGACATGAACCGATGGCCGCGCCGCTGACATGGTCGATACGCGCTCCATCGCCGTGCCGAACCCCATCCAGATCGAGCGCCGCGCCGTCAGTCTCGGCGCCTGGATCACCTGCGGACTGCTTCTCGGGCTCGGCCTGGCGGCATTGTGGCTGATCCACGCCTTGCAGGTCACGGACGATCTGGAGACCCATGCCAATGAGGTGCTCAGCGTCGTCGAGCACCTGCTTGAGCACACCACCGCCGCCGAATCGCGGCAGCGCCGCTTCATCATCAGCCGCGATGACCGCGACCTGGAGGGCATGCGCGGCGAGATGGCGATGGCCAGCGAGGCGGTCACCGCCCTGATCGAGCTGACCAAGGCCAATCCGCATCAGCAGGACCTGGTGCAGGAGCTCAGCGGCCAGGTCGCAACCCGGCTGCAATATCTCGAGCATGGCGTCAGCCTCGCCCAGCATAACCAGCTCGATCTGGACAAGCCGCGGCCAAGCCTGGGACCCGGCATCAAGGCCATGGCCCAAGTCGTTGAGCTGTGCCGGACGCTTGAGACCACCCAGAAGGACATCCTCGCACTGCGCCACAGCCAGATGACCCAGCTCGAAGGCAGCGCCTTTCTGACCATCATCGGCCTGGTCATCGCCGGCATCATCGCCAATCTCGTCGCGCGCTCGGTCATCCAGCGCTCCTTCGCCCGCCGCCAGGTCCTCGAGGACCGCTTAAGCGAAGCCAACCGCGACCTCGAACGGCAGGTCGCCGCCCGCACCATGGAGCTCTCCAGCCAGGCGCGCCGCCTGTCGGAGGCCAATGTCGAGCTCGAAAGCTTCTCCTACTCGGTCTCTCATGATCTGCGCGCGCCGCTGCGCTCGATCGACGGCTTCTCGCAGTTGCTGATACGCAGCCTTCCGGATCTCGACCCGGAGTCGGCGCGCCGCCTCGGGCTGATCCGCCAGGCGGCCTCACGGATGAACCAGCTGATCACCGACCTCCTGGCCTTCTCGAAGATCGGGCGCACCGAGCTGACGCGCTGCGCCATCGACATGCCGGCCCTGGTCCAGGCCTGCTATGAGGAGCTCGCCCCGGCGCGGCTCGATCGCGCCATCGCCTTCCACTGCGCCCCGGACCTGCCGGGCTGCCAGGCCGACCCGGCGCTGCTGAAGCAGGTGGTGCTGAACCTGCTGGCCAACGCCATCAAGTACACCGCACGCAGCGCCGCGCCCGCCATCTCCGTCAGCTGGTGCACCACCGCGATCCCGCCCAGCGGCAGTGCCCCGCAGAGCGCCTACTGCGTTGCCGATAACGGCGCGGGCTTTGATATGGCGTACTACAGCCGGCTCTTCGGCGTCTTCCAGCGCCTGCACGAACCCAGTGATTTCGAGGGCACCGGGGTCGGCCTGGCGATGGTCAAGCGCATCGTCGAACGCCACGGCGGCATGATCTGGGCGAGCGGGACGGTCGGCGCCGGTGCGTCGTTCTACTTCACCCTCGAGGCGACTGGCGGCTGAGGTCGCCGAGACGCCGAGGCGATCTACCAGCCGAAGCCGTCATAGAGGAACTTGCGCGACAATGCCGCGTCCATGACCGGATCGGTGCCCGGCTCCTGCTCGACCATGGCATAGCGGATGCGGGTGTTCGATTCGATCTCGTGGACGATGGCGCGCAGATCGATGATGCCGCGCCCAAGCGGGGTCGAGTGGCGGTCCTTGGTCTGGTCGCGCAGGTGCACATAGGTGGTGCGATGGCGGTGGGTGCGCAAATAGGAGTGCGGGTCGAGGCCGGCCTGCTGTACCCAGCCGACATCGATGCAGAAGCTCCAGGCCCCCGGATCGCCGTGCTCCATCAGCAGGTCCATGCCGGTGCGCGTACCGGCCACCTGCTCGAACTCGAAGTCGTGGTGGTGGTAGGCCAGGGCGATGCCATGGCGGCGCAGCGCGGTGCCGGCGGTGTTGAGGGCGAGAGCCGCCTCGCGGTACTGCTCCGCTCCGCGCTGGTCCCAGACGCGCAACCCCGAGGAGCAGATGGTCGCGGTGCCCAACGCCGCGCAGCTGGCCGCCACCGCCGCGGGATCATCGAGCTCGGCAAGCACCATGTGGCGCGCGGCGCAGGTCAGGCCCAGGGCGTCGAGGCGCGCGCGCAGTCTCGCGGGATCGGGGACAGGGCCGACCATCTCGATGGTCTTGAAACCGCATTTCGCCACCGCCGCGAGCACCTCCGCCACCAGATGGTTCTCCAGCTGGCGATGGAACTGCCAGAGATTGATCCCCAAGGGTGGCAGCGGCATGAGCGCATGCTCCAGCTCTCGGCTCCCATGCAAAGGGTTCCTCGCGGCGCGCCACGGGCCGCACCACCACCTCATGCGGTAAGTGACGTCCAATCTTCCTATAAAACCATAGCGCGGGATCGCGGCTCCGGGCCCTGGCAACCAGGCAGTGGAACCGTGCTGACCGCTTCCAACGGACCGAGCGCTGCGTGGCCAGGGCAGGCCGCGCGGATCACGCCGGGCGGATGGCCGGGACCGGTGCTACGGCGGTGCTGGAGCGTACCACCAATCGCGCGGCGATGCTCACCCGCGGGGCGGGGGTGCGCGCCACGCGATTCTCGAGCAGGTCCAGCGCGAGGCTGACGCTGGCCATGCCGAGCTCGGCCAGCTCATGGCTGATCGTGGTCAGCGCCGGCAGCGAATAGTTGCCGAAACGGTCGTCGAAGCCGATCACCGAGAGCGCTGCGGGGACCGCGATCCCGCGCGCGGAGAGCACCGCCAAAAGAGCCAGGGCGAGCTCATCGTTGTAGCAGAGCACCGCCGTGCAAACGCTCGGCAGCTCCCAGCCCGCCAGCGCCTCATGGCAGAGAGTGGTGAAGGAGCGGCCATCGGCTGGCTCGTGCAGCACCAGCCGCTGCTCGGTCGCCTCCACGCCGGCACTGCGCACCGCCGCGCGGAAGGCCTCGCGGCGCACAGGGTCACTATGCTCGGTCCCGAGATAGAGCAGCTGGCGGTGCCCGAGGCTGACGAGATGCTGCACGGCGGCTTCGAGCCCGGGCGTGGGATCGAAGAGCACGGCCGGCACCTGCGGCTCATCCTGGACCTGGGCTTGCACCGCCACGACCGGCAGGTGGCAGTGCACCAGTTCGCTGGGGATGCCCGGGTAGAGATGGCGCAGCACGATCAGCGCATCGATGCGGCGCGCCTCGAGATGGCTCTGCGCGCGTTCCAGCGGCTCGAGCGTCTCGGTCCCGCCGATGATCAGCAGATCATAGCCGCGCGCCCGCGCCGCGGCCTCGACCCCGCCGCAGATGTGGTTGAAGAAGTCGTGCTCCAGGATGCTGACCGGTCCCGCGCCGCCGGCCAGGCCGAGGGTGAAGGAACGGCCCGAGGACAGCGTCCGGGCATGGTAGTTGCCGCGGTAGCCGAGGCGCTTGGCGGCGTTCTGGACTTTCAGGATGCTGGCCGGCGAGATGTGCGCCGAGCCGGTGCGGCCGCTGAGCGCCATGCTCGCGGTGGTCGGACTGACGCCGGCCAGGTCGGCGACATCACGTAGGGTGGGCAGGGTCGGTTTGCTGGCCACGGGCCTTTCGTGGCGGATGGGTTCCGCCGAGCGTATGGACTATCGTCTGGTAGCCGCCTGGACAACGCTCAGCTGGCGGCAGGTGTGACCGGGACACTGCGGCCCGCACCGAGACTGGTGAGTACGCCCAGGATAGCGATCAGTGCCATGACCAGGAAGGCCTTTGGGCCCCAGGTCACCAAAAGCCAGCCGAACAGCGCATTGCCCAGCAGCCCGGTGATGGCCGTGACCACGGCCAGGGCACCGAAGGACAAGGAGCGCTCGGACGTCGCGGCCCGGTCCGCGATCCAGGTCTTCTCGGCGCCCTCGGTGAAGCCGACCAGGATGCCGAAAGCCGCACCCGCCAGGACCAGCCCCCAGCCATGGCACTGGGCCAGGCCGACGAAGATCACCGCTCCGGCCAGCCAGCCCAGTCGGGCCATGCCCGCCGCCCCGAGGCGAATGGTCATGAGTCCCGCCAGCGCCGCCGCGCCGGCCTGCACCAGCCCCAGCGCCGCCCAGCCCAGGCACACCTGCCACAGCGGCCAGGGCGCCTGCTGGGCATGCGCCGGCAGGCCGGCGACCTGGGCCAGGACCAGCAAGGGGCTGAGCTTGGTGGCCATGGTCGCCACCCCGATCGCCAACAGCGGCGCGCGCAGCGCCTTTGATCGCGGCCACCATCCGACCGGCGGGGTGGCGCCGGGGGCGGCCGTGCCGGTACCCGTGACTGGCGCGACGGGCACGCGGCGCCGGTCGGTCAGGCCGCGCGCCAGGTGCGCCACCCACAGCGTGACCACGACCAGGGCGCAGACCGCGATCCACAGGTGCCGCAGGGCGATGACATAGGCCGCGGCTGCGGCCGCCAGTCCGCCGAGGGTCGCGCCCAGGTGGTCCATGGTGCGCATGCGCGCGAAGGCCCGGACGCGGTCGTCCCGGTCCGCCCAGTCCGCGACCAGGGCGTCCGTGGCGCTGCCACGCACGCCCTTGCCGACCCGGTCGCCGATGCGGCAGGCCACCACCCACAGCGGCCATCCGAGGACCATGCCGATGCCGATCAGGGGCCGGGCGATGGCATTGATAACGTAGCCGCTGCGCACCCAGGGCGCGCGCACCCCCTGCCGGTCGCTGGCGCGGCCGGTGACGAGCTTGAGAACCTGGCCGATACCGTCGGCGGCGCCCTCCATCAGGCCGATCCAGCCGACGTTCACCAGCGCGGTCAGCAAGGGGGTGATGAAATCGAGGGTCAGATCATTGGCGAAGTGCAGCCAGGCGAGGCGGCGGATCTGGTCCTGGGCCTGGTGCGGGCCGGGCGCGTCGGGTTCGGCAGCGGCGGCGGTCGCAACGAGATCAGCGGGCATCGCTGACATTCTGAGCGATGGCCGGCCATTGCCACCCCCAGCCCTGCAGCGTAGCAGCCCGGACTAGTCGCGCGTGTACATCACGTAGCCGATGAACATCTCATCCCAGCTCTGCTGGCCCCAGCGCACGCTGGCGGTGGGATCGGGATTGAGCTCGTTGAAGGAGGAGTTGTCGAATCCGCCATGGATCTCGATGCGCGAGCCGGCGGGGATCTGCCGCGGCGTGGCCAGGCGGTAGAGGAACTGCCAGTTGAAGTCGTAGTGCGGCACCGAGAGCAGGGTCTCCTCATGCCCATCGGGATAGACCACGGTATAGGTCATCCACGAGCCGCGCGTGTGCATGTGCGGCGCGAGGGCGTAGACGGTGATGGGCACCGGCACGCGCCGGAAGGCCGAGACCGGGACGTCGGCCTGTCCGGGCGGAATGAGGAAGTTCATCGAGCGCGCGCTGGCGATCTTCAGTTCATGCTCCGGCGGACCGGGCAGGAAATAGAGCGCCAGGCGCGGATGGTCGACGGTGGCGACGCCATCGGTGGTGTAGTGGATCTGGAAGGCCAGGTGCGAGCCCTTGGGCAGGAACTTGGCGGTGCCCTCGGGCAGGAAGGCCGGCGGGTTGCCAGGCACGTAGTTGGCGAAGAAGTCATCCAGTCCGGTGAAGCGCGGCGCGCCGGGTGTGACCTGCTCGCCGGGCTTGACGATGAAGGCGAAGGCATGGTGCATGACTTTCGGCTGCGAGGGCCGCAGGTCATAGCCTCGGACCCAGCAGTCCTGGGGCAGGTCCAGGGCAACTTCGAAGCGCTGGTAGGGCAGCACGCCATTGGCGGGGATGGACTGGGGCGGACAGTCGACCACCAGGTCGGGCGTGCCCAGCGGCCAGTCGGGGCCGGGCGGCCGGGCGCGAGTCAGGGGATCGGCGCCGGTGCTGGGCGCGGGCGCCGACTCGATCCAGCGCACCAGGGTGCGGCTTTGCGCGTCGCTGAGGCTGCCCTGGTCGAGGAAGGTGCCGGGCTGGGCATCGACCTGCCAGGGTGGCATGCGCCGGGTGCGCACCACCTCACGGATCATCGCCGCGTGGCGCAGCACCGCGGCGTTGCTCGACAAGGCGAAGGGCGCCACCCCGCCGGAGCAGTGGCACTGCACGCAGCGGCTCTCGAGGATCGGTGCGATGTCGGTGGCGTAGTCGCTGGTGCGGTGCTCATCGCTTTGCGTGATGGCGCAGCCCTTGGCGCGGGGCGTATCCGTCTGCGGCGGCTGGTGCGCCAGCAGCGCGCTGATGGCATCAGCCAGGAAGTGCCGGCTGGCCACGGCCTTCTGGCTGCCGTAGCCGAGGCGGTCGTCCACGGGACCGCGCCAGCGCACCGTCCAGGTCGCCGTGTCGATGACCAGCGCCTCGCCGGTGCGGGTGATGCCCAGGGGATGGATCACCAGCTGCGCGCGATCGAAGACCACGGTCAAGGGGCTGCCCAGCTCCTGCAGCTCGGAGCGCACGATTGCCTGGTCCTCGTCCGGGGTGGCATCGATCAGCCAGATGCGCAGGTCCGTGGCATGAATGGACGCCAGGGCATCGAGCGTGGCCAGGTCCTGACGCGCGATGGGACAGCCCGGGGCATAACTGTAGAGCACCAGCAGCGGTACCACCGCCTGGCGGCTGAGTTGCTGCTGATGCCCAGCTTGGTCGAGCAGTGCGAAGTCGTCCACCGTCTGCCCGATCCCGGACTCGACCGCCCCGGCGCATCCGGCCAGGACCTGCAGCAGCAGCGTGGTGATCAGCATCATGGATGGAGGCACGCGCTGCAGGTTCATATCCCTCGTCTATCCCCGGATCGGGTCGTCGCACCTGGCCCCATGACCGACCGCCCCTTGAGCTGCCCGTGCCTGATCCATCGCCATGGTGGAGCGTGGCCGCCGCGTCAGCCATGTGGTGTTTTCAGACAGCGCGCTTCGGCATGGTGACCCATCGCGGCTCCGCAGCCCAGGTCGGGTGGTGGGACAGCCTCGGCATGCACCATGGCAGTGCGTGCATCGTCCTGCCCCCAGCAGTGGAGCGCGATCCAGACCCTGGCAGGATGCGCCGGTGAGCAGCCCCCTGCCTGACTACCGGCTCTCCGATGAGGAGCTGCTGCGGCGTTGCGACGCCAGCAGTTCATCGACCCACGGGCCGGGCGGTCAGCACCGCAACAAGGCCGAGAGCGCGGTGCGTCTGCGGCACCGTGCGACCGGCCTGGTGGTGCAATGCGAGGAGCACGCACAGCGCTCCGAAAACCGCCGGCAGGCCCTGGCACGGCTGCGCCTGCGGCTCGCCCTGCACGATCCCGCGCCCATCGACCCGGGGGTGCTCGCGCGCCATCGCGACGGACTGCGGCTGCGCATCGCCAGCGCCGATCCGGACCTGCCCCAGGTCGCGGCGGCCGCCGTGCAGGCTCTCAGTCGCGCGCACGGCAGCCTGGCGGTCGCGGCCCAGGACCTGGGCATCTCCACGGCGCAGCTCACCAAGCTCATGGGCCTGGACAAGGAGATCCGTGCCGCGGCGGATGCGATCCGGCGGCATGCCGGGTTGGGACCGCTCGCGGTGGCGCATCACACCTGATGGGATCGTCGCCTGGTGCTTGCCCGGCGTGGCGCCCGTGAAGTTGACCATAGCATCGGTTCATGACCGTCCTGGGTGTCCTCAACGGCGGGGCCGGCAGCTGGGCCTTCGACCCTCTGGCGCGGCGCCTGTCGCAAGCCCTGCACGTGCCGATCGTTGCCGAGCCGGTCCTGCTGAATTACGTCCTGAGCTGGGATGGGCCGCCGAGCGACCTGGACGGTCGCTCCTTCATACCGCTCGTTTCCCTGGCCATCGCCGCGGACAAGCGTGACGTCGCACGCGCCTTTGCCCTGCATGCAGTACCGTGCCCACGCACCGTCCTGCTGCCGCGCTCCGCGGTCAGTCCCTTCCTCCACGCCGAACCGGGAACATGGGTGCTCAAGTATCCGCTAGGCTGCGGCGGCATCGGTCATCGTCTGATCGATGCCGCATCCGTGATACCGGCGCACTGGCCCGAGCCGTGCGTGGTCCAGGAATTCATCAGGACCGATCCGCCGTCGGTCGAGAGGCTGTACTGCGTCGACGGCCAGTGCTTCGGATTCAATTCCCGCCGCTTTCCGCCCGGCACGGCAGCATCGCCCTGGATCGCGCATGCCCGCGGCGCCCGCTACCATCACGGCGAGGCCGCTCCGCAGCTGGCGCTGGAGGTGGCCCTCCATGCCCTGCGCGCCTGCGGCCTGGACGGCTCCTTCGGCTGCGTCGATCTGCTGAAACGGGCAAGCGGCGAATGGCTCGCCCTGGAGGTTGGCAGCGATGGTCTGCATAATCATGTCGATCGCGACCTGGGCGACGCGGCGCTCGAGCTGGAGATCCTGGAACGCACGGCGTATGCATTCTGGCAGCGCGCTGGCATGGATCCTCCCTGGGGATCTGCCTGGTCATGAGCGCGATGGTGATCCCATGCCGGGACGTGATGCGAGACGAAGCCGAGCGACGACCACGACCGCGGGTGGGGATCCTCGGCACGGTGCCAGTGGTCGCACGCAACGTCGAGCGGATGCGTGCGAGCGGTCTGACCAGCTCATGCCGGCCTGCGAATGAACTGGGTGCGACGACCACGATAGGCGAGCGCCAGCGCCAGGCCGATCATGCCCATGCCGCCAGCGCCGATTCCACAGCCGCCGCCACTGCTCGTGCCCACCGGCGTGCCCCCGGTCCCTGAAGCCGTGGCTGTCCCCGTCGCGGTCGCCGTTCCCGTACCAGTCGCCGTCCCTGTCGCCGTCGTCGTCCCTGTCGCAGTCGCCGTACCCGTCGCGGTCGCGGTTCCCGTACCTGACGCTGTCCCCGTCGAACCGCCCGCCGTGCCGGCACCGTTTCCCGTCTGGGCGGTGAGCGTCACATCGTGCCCGGCACCCCCCAGATAGCTGATCGTAAAGGAGGACGGAGGGGTGGTGGAGGAGACCAAGGTCGCCCCTTCTACCAGACCCGAGAAGGTACCGGTCAGCGCTCCGGTATTATGAATGATCGTCAGGACGGTCCCGGCCGGAGGCGTGAAGCTCGACGTATCCACCGATAGCATCGCTCCGGTCAGGGTGGCCGAGGCCGCTGAGATGTTGGAATAGACCGACGATCCGGTTCCCTTGACCACGACTTGATAGAAGCTGCCTGCTCCGATGGTGAGATCTCCGCAGGTGGCATGCATGCTCAAGGATGCCAGGGTCTCATTCAAGGACAGCACGCCATTTGCCCCGCCGCCAATGGTGACATCATTGACCGTGCAGTCCTGGGCCAGCGTCAACGTGCCACTGGTGACCGATACCGGCGAGGTGGTCTGGGATGTCCAGATGTGCAAGGACCCCAGATCGAGTGTCGTCAATCCCTGGACAGGGTTGTTGGAGACACCGTTCAGCTTTTTAATGCCTGGGCCGCCATAGGTCACCGGTCCCATTCCTGAGATGATGCCAGGAAGATTGAGAATTCCGCCGGCGCTCGTCACGATGACGGTCAAGACAGCCGTCCCGGCCGTGCTCAGCGGAATGCCGAGCGTGGCAGTGGTGGCATTATTGTCGTTGATGCTGGTGCAGGTCAGGCCGTTGCCCGTAATGGAATACGCTTCGTAGATATTGATCGCCCCGACGGCCAGCGCGTTCAGGTCATTGACCGGTGACCCCTTGGCGGCGAATGCGGAGCCGGCCGGGAAGACGAGATCATTACCATTGGCTGGTGGGCTGTCCCAGTTCAGGTTATCGCTGAAATTGCTCGTCGATCCGCCCGCGACCCAAGTGGAGACCGCTGCATCGGCACATGGTGCAAACCAGCCAACCAGGGCAGTGAGGAAGAGGGCCAGCCGTGACACGGTGGTCAAAAGAGAGCAGGGGATTCGCATCCATCAAGGATAGCAATGCGCCGCCAGTTCTTGCATGCCAATGAAGTTGTCGTTAATATGGTTGTTTAAATGCTGGGAAGGGAGTATGCAGGGCGTACCATTATTATCTGGAAATTTCAGATTGCGCGGCGATCCGCCAGGTCACCTGCGCATTGATGAATGTCACAAGTCGAAATCTCAATCCGTCCAGGGCTGCTCATGATCCAAAAAATGACAGCAAAACTCTGGCCTTGACGTCATTCAGATTATTCAATATATTCACAAGTCACACGGACGATCTCGGTGCGACTTTCTAGCTCGCTGTACTTGGATCCGCGCTGTGTCGGCTCGCATGCCTGCGCTGCAGCGAACTCTAGGGCCTGGTCCCGATCTGGGCTCTGCCCGGCTTGCGATGCAGGCCAGAAGCACGCGTATGGCACGTATCGCACCGGCGAAGATGAATCTGCGCGTGTCACAAGTGATGACCATGACGATGGTATGCAGGGCAGGTGGCCATTCCGACTGTCTCCAGTCGTTGCTCCATTCGAGGGTTCCTGGCCTACGTCTGGCAACCAGGCCCCCGGAGCCTCCTGGAGGTCACGCAGTAACGGTATGTCCCTCGTTACACCCAAGCACCGAGCGCCAGCCCTAGCGGACACAAGCTTAACGGCCGTAGACTGGGCCAGCGGGCGATAGGCCATGCTCGTGGCGCCAGACCGACTCTCGCCCGCCATTGGCGTGCGACCAGCCGCCCAAGATGCGGCGCTGTCGGGGCGACACTGCAGCGATGACCTCAGGACTCCAGTAATGGGCATAGCGCATGGGTGGCAGGAAGGTCTCGACATAGACATTGCCCCAGGTGCTGTGGAAGTGATGGCGGCGCGTGCCCGTGTTCGCCATGGCCCCATGGCAGAGGTCCCCACGCAGGAGCAGGCCGTCGCCACGCTTGAGCACCAGCCCGATCGGTTGCTGGCGCGGCCCGTCCGCGCTGGGCATGCGCTTGTGACTGCCCGGCACTACCATGGTCGGGCCCATCGACGGGTCCTGATCCTCAAGGGCGCCGATGAGGACCGCCAGGAAGCAGGGGATCTGCACCGACGGCGGGATGGCGAATCCATCCGGCACCAGCAGCGCCTGATGGTCGACATGGATGCCCATGGCACGGCCCGGTCCGGTGGCCCACAATCCGGCATGCATGAGGCGGCAGTCGCTGCCCAGCAGCCGGTCGAGCTGGTCCATGCCGGCCTCCTTGTCGAGCGCCCACAGCCATTCGGTGCTTTGCTGGTAGTCCAGCCCCAGAGTCTTGTTGAAACACCAGTTTCTGACTTCGTAGTCGCTGTCCGGGCCGCCGTCATGCCGCAGGCGATGCAGGAGACGCTCAGACTCCTGCGCAGTGAAGAGCCCGGGAATGACCAGGTAGCCATCGCGGGCCAGGAGCACTTCTCCCTCCTCGGGAGTGGTGTAGCGCGGATGCTCGAACTGGGGTACTGGCGGTAGCAGCAGCGCCGGGTCAATCGTCTTGCTCGCGAAGTGGCCTGGACCGGCATGGAAAATGGGAGTCTCAAGAGCGGTA
>Ga0302314_10001846_pt1 | contig 39514 bp, 31 predicted proteins | sample III_Palsa_N2_3_FD_200533 | JGI IMG/M metagenome (GOLD analysis project Ga0302314, IMG submission 200533) | Peat permafrost microbial communities from Stordalen Mire near Abisko, Sweden - III_Palsa_N2_3 | ecosystem: Environmental > Terrestrial > Soil > Palsa > Peat permafrost | place: Sweden... | reverse complement strand
GCGGCTGTGGGCCCTGCCGGGCACGCTGCTGGGCGTCTCGGGTTCACCGGCCAGGCTCGACGAACGTGTGTTCGGCCCCTTCAACTACTGGTGGCAGGCACACGTGCTCGATTGTCTGGTCGATGCGTACGTGCGCTCCCCCGACTATCGGCGCCGGTCCGAGATCGAGCGCTTCACCAACGGGATTCGGGTGCGCAATGCGCGCAACTGGCTGAACGACTACTACGACGACATGGCCTGGCTGGCGCTGGCGATGCAGCGAGCGGAGAAGTATGCCGGAGTACGGAGAGCGGCTGCGGTGCCGTCGTTAGCCCGGCAGATCCGATCGGCTTGGACTGAGCATGGCGGCGGGGGGATCTGGTGGCGTAGCCGGGAGCGGCATCATGAGGACTTCAAGAACGTTCCGGCGAACGGGCCGGCGGCGATTCTGCTCGCGCGACTGGCGGACCCCGCTGATCGGGAGCGCGCACGGTCCACGGTGGACTGGATCGAGGAGCATCTGGTCGACATGGCCACTGGGTTGGTCTACGACGGATTACACGTCCGGGACGACGGCAGCGTGCGCGGGGTAGAGACGACCATCTACACGTACTGCCAAGGAGTTTTCATCGGTGCTTGTATTGAATTGGCCACCAAAGACGAGGCCGATAAGACAGGCAATGGGGCTGTCTGGGCTCAGCGCGCTGCTCGCACCATCGCGGCTGTGAGCGAGCACGTCACCATCCCGGATGACGGAGGTGAATACCAGCCGAGCCAAGTGCTACGCGGACAGGGCGGTGGCGACGGTGGGCTGTTCGCTGGGATCCTGGCCCGCTATCTGGCGTTGGCCGCAACTGCGCTGCCCAGCATTGGCGCTGAGTACGCGGCAGCTGGTGAGGTAGCTGCAGAGCTCGTGTATAGCTCGGCGGAGGCCGCTTGGCGCAACCGGGCCATCATCCCAACGGGGCGCCCGGTGTCCGGTCCGCTGTTCGGACCTGATTGGACCAAGCCCGCTGAGCTGCCGAAACGCGACGGGCCGGCGGAGAGGGACTTGTCGGTGCAGGTCGGTGCGTGGATGCTGCTGGAAGCTGCGGCTGTACTCGAACGTGCTGGGGTCACGCCGCCCAGTTCGAGCTGACTAATGCGTCCCGCGTAAAACTTGCCCAAGTGTCTGCCAGACTTGGCGCAACCCTGATCGAAAGGTTGTTCAAGCATGGAGACGACCGCGCGCGTATTGGTCGGCCTAGTGGCCGCGCTCCACGTGTACATCATGGTGATGGAGATGTTCCTCTGGGAGCGCAAACCGGGCCGGGAACTGTCCGGCTTCGACGCGGACATGGCCCGCGCCACCGCACCGCTGGCCGCGAACCAGGGGCTCTACAACGGATTCCTGGCGGCGGGGTTGGTGTGGGGGCTGATCGCAGCCGACCCCACTGGCTTTCGAGTTCAGGTCTTCTTCACCTGCTGCGTGGTCGTGGCCGGAGTGTATGGCGGCATCACCGCGAACCGACGGATCCTGGTAGCCCAGGCACTGCCCGGCGCGCTCGCCCTGGCGGCCGTGCTGATTGCGAAGTGAAGCGATCGACGACAACCGCCCGATCCTCACCCGACTCGGCTTCAACCACCTGAGCACAACAACGCCATACACCTACACACCCTGACAAATCTCACCCCCATCCCCTCCCCTCCCTCCCCGGGATCGCAAGGTGTGGCCGAGTTCTACACGCCGCAGGCTGACCGGGGGCCGGAGGACGTCTCCGACCACAGCGCAACTCCACCACCCTGGCACCGCAACATCCCCGACCAGGCCCTTTCCCCTCGGAGTCCGGCCCGCCGGAGCCCGTTTTCGCAGTTATCACCCCCTCACTCTCACTCGCCCGACATGAGCATGGACCCCGCCCCAAGCAGGCGCACCGCCGCGCACAACACCGGCGCGCGCCGCCGCGCACTAGATCAGACTGCCAGCGTCCTTACCCGCGCGTAGTCGTCCGGCAACACACATGTAACGGCCGGGGGTCATTGTTTCGGATATGACACCCCCGCAAACGTCAGATTTGGCCCCGGAACAGCATAAGACCACCGCTCGGGCAGGGTCCGCCGCTCGGCCCGGATCCGCGGTCCTCGACGATCTGCCGCTGATCGGCTGCGTGGTGGTGGTGACGGCCGGTCCATGGCGCGGCGAGCTGTCCTCGCTCTTCACCCGCCGGGGCGCGAAGGTCGTCGAAACCTCTGCTCTGGCGTTCGGGCTCGTCTCGCCCGACCACGCCGCGCTGGAGCGGCTCATCGACATGATCGTGCGACGGGACGTGCACGCGGTCACCTTCAGTTCGGCCGTCGACGCCTCCGCCATGATGGACGCCGCCGGGACGAACGGTATGCGCGGGGAGTTACTCGCCGCTTTGCGCACCGACGTCACGGTGGTCTGCGCCGACCCGGTCTGCGCGCGGCCGTTGGAGCTTCTCGGGCTGGTTCCGCTCCGGCCGGATCGGGCCCGGCCGGGCGCGATGGTCTCGACGCTGTGCACCGGCCTCCCCTCACGGATCCGGCGCGAGGTGTCCTTGCCGGACGGACGCGCGCTCGTTCTCCAGGGGTTCGCTGCCGTGATAGACAACACGCCCTCCTTGCTGCCTCCCCTCCCTGCCGCCGTGCTCGCCGAGTTGGCCAGGCAGCCCGGCTGGGTGGTGTCCCGCGCCGACTTGTTGCGCCGGGTCTGGGCGGCCCGCGGAGCAGGCACCGAGAAGCGTGACGAACACGCAGTCGAGGCGACCGTCGCCCGCCTGCGAGCCGCGCTCGGCCCGAACGCCGCGCTGATCAAGACCGTCACCAAGCGCGGCTACCGGCTCGCCGTCGAGGGTGAGGTGTGGTGACCAAGGTGTGGTGACTCACACACAAATGCTGCCCGCCTGCTGCCGCACGGTGTCGCACAACATTGCGTTCTCCGCGCTAACCTAGCCTCAGGGAAAGATCGCCAGGATCGGCCCCGGCCTGGAGGACAGACACATGCGGCGCATCCGCTTCACCGCCGGCGTCGCAAGTGCGGCGATCGCCATCTGCGCGCTCACCGCCTGCCAACCAGCGGCCCAAGCCGGCACGACTCCTGGACCGGGGACGGGAACGGGGACTGGGACTGGGACGGCCGCAACCACCACCGCGACCGCCGATCCCATCACGGGTCCGAGCGCGAGTATCAACACCGGCGCCGGAAGCGAATCAGGCTGGAGCTACGCCGTCACCTCCCTCACCAACACCAGCTCCCCCAACAACACACTGACCATCCAGTACCCGGTCGTCGCCTACAGCTCAGCCACCGCCGCCGACACCGTCCTGGCCTCGGCCGAGAACGCGAAGTTCAAGAACGTGGACGAGTCATTCGTCAACTTGTTCAACACAGAGTTCTCCAACCCCACGCCGGTGACAGTCGACGGCACGCTCGTCCCATCCAAGCTCCAGGTCACGGACCATGCCAACCGAATCGGCCGGCTGCTCTCCGTCCGCTACGACGCGTTCTTCGACCGCTCAGGCAGCGCGAGCGGCTACTCCGAGGAACAGGCCCTCACCGTTCGGACCGACACCGGCGCGACCCTCGGCGTCACAGACCTCCTAACTCCAGCCGCCTTCACTGAACCCGGACGGGCTCAGCTGGCCGCGCTCATCGCCCCCACGTTCGCCGGTGACTTCATCTTCGGCAGCCAGACTGCCGCCAGCGCGGTCAGCAACGCGCTAGCCACCATCGGTGTACTCACCAATGGCATGAACGACCCGGTGGTCTCCGTCACACCCACCGGGCTCGAGTTCACCTTCCAACAGGGCGCCCTCACCCCGATGTCGAACGGAACTCCCAGCGCCGTGATCCCCTTCAGCAAGCTCGGCGGCCTGATCAACCCGACCGCATTAGCCCTGGTCAACGCGTAGCCAACGTATAGCCAGCCCTAGCTCCGCCCTGGCCCCACCTTTGATCCGCCCCAGCCCCACCCCTTCACCGCAGGTAACGGTCAGATCACTCACCTGCTTCTCATCTTCGGCTCACCGTTTCGTGAGCCTTGCCACGGCACAGTCGACTCGTCCAGCGGTACCGGGCGCCCTGCCCGCCGCCGCACCGACTCGACTCCCAGGGATCACCGATGTTCTTCACCTACCTCTTCAGAGAGTTGCGCCGACGAGGGCGCCAGGCCTTTGTGATCGCACTCGGCCTGGCCCTCGGGATCGGGTTGACGATCGCGGTGACCGCCGCGTCGGACGGCGTGAAGGCCGCGCAGGCCAGCGTGCTGCACTCGCTCTACGGCGTCGGCACTGACATGACTGTGACCAGCAACGCCACGCCGAGTTCCGCCGGACGGCAGAGCTTCAGCTTCAGCGGTCCGGCCGCCGGCACCAGCACCGGCACCAAGTCCGCCACCACCAGTACCGACAAGCTCAACCTGGCCCCCGGCACCAGCGCGCTGACCGCGGCCACCCTGACCGACGTCACGAAAGTCTCCGGGGTGTCCAGCGCGGTCGGCTCGCTGACGCTCAGCGACTTCAACTTCTCCGGCTCCATCTCCCAGCAGGTGACCCAGAACCCGACCAGCACCGGTTCCGGCAGCGGCCCGGGCGGCTCGGGCGGCAGCGGCAGCGGCAGCACCGGACACACCTTCGGCTTCGGCGGACCGGCCAGCGTCGGCGGCAGCTTCGCCTCCACCACGGTCACCGGCGTGGACACCGCCAACCTGGCCAGCGGCCCGATGGCGACCCTGTCCCTGGTCTCCGGCAGCAACTTCACCTCGGCCGACTCGACCGCCTACGACGCGATCGTCACCTCCACGTACGCCTCGTCCAACAGCCTGAAGGTCGGCAGCACCAAGTCCTACGGCGGCAAGACCTTCACGATCATCGGCATCGTCAACGGCTCGACCTCAAGCAACGTGTTCATCCCGCTGACCGTCGCGCAGAACCTGTCCGGGGAGACCGGCAAGGTCTCCACCATCTACGTCAAGGCCGGCAACTCCACCGAGATCGACGCGGTCGCCGCCTCGATCACCAAGGCCGTCCCGGCGACCACCGTCACCACCTCGGCCGACCTGGCCAACTCGGTCACCGGTTCGATCAAGTCCACCGCCGACCTGGCCAACAACCTCGGGAAGTACCTGTCCATCGCGGTCCTGCTGGCCGCGTTCATCGTGGCGGCCCTGTTCACCATGTCGGCCGTCAGCCGCCGGGTCCGCGAGTTCGGCACCCTCAAGGCGCTGGGCTGGACCTCACGCCGGGTCGTGCGGCAGGTGCTCGGTGAGGCGATCGTCACCGGCCTGGTCGGCGGCGCGCTCGGGATCGGGCTCGGCCTGGCCGGCGCGTTCGCGATCAGCAAGTTCGCCCCGCCGTTGACCGCCTCCGCCAGCGCGGCCACCGCGCCGACGTCCAACACCGGGATTCCAGGCGGCGGGGCCGGCGGCTTCGGCGGCGGCGGGCACAGCGTGGCCAGTGCGACCACGAGCACCACGGTGCACCTGACCGCACCGATCTCGCTGAACGTGCTCCTGCTCGCGGTAGGCCTGGCCATCCTCGGCGGACTGATCGCCGGCGGGTTCGGCGGGTGGCGGGCCTCGGCGCTGCGCCCGGCTGACGCCCTGCGCAAGCTCTGACCCACCCCACAGCATCGACGACCCGGAACCAGAGGAGACCGACCAATGTATGAGATAACCAAACTGACCAAGCAGTACAAGGGCAACAAGGGGATCGTGCACGCGCTCCAGGGCGTGAACGTGGTGATCCCGGACGGCGACATGCTCGCCATCCAGGGCCCGACCGGCCACGGCAAGTCCACCCTGCTGCAACTGCTGGGCGGCCTGGACCGGCCGACCGGCGGCACCCTGGTGTTCGACGGCCGGGACATGGCGAAGATGGGCGAGATGCAGCTGACCAAACTCCGCGCGGAGAACTTCGGCTACATCTTCCAGTCCTTCAACCTGATCCCGACCCTCACCGCGCAGGAGAACGTGGAGGTCGCCCTGGTCCCCCTGGGAGTCAAGGCCGCCGACCGGCGCGCTCGGGCCGTCGCGGCGCTGACCGACGTCGGGCTGGGCGACCGGCTCACGCACCTGCCCAGCGAGCTGTCCGGCGGCCAGCAGCAGCGCGTGGCGATCGCCCGGGCGCTGGTGAAGGAGCCCAAGGTGATCATGGCGGACGAGCCGACCGGCAACCTCGACGAGGAGACCCGGGACGACATCTTCGGCCTGATCGAGAAGCTGTGGCAGGAGCGCAGCCTCACGGTGATCCTGGTCACCCACGACTCCGCGATCGCCCAGCGGGTCCCCCGGTTGGCCCAGATCAAGAACGGCCAGCTCACCATCAAACGCGAGAGCGTCTCGGCCGGCTAGACAGGCGGTCAAACCGCCCTCCAGACGACCGTTAGGCCGTCTGAGCAGTGCTTCCCAGGCTCTCATCGAAAGTTCATGAGAGCTTGGGAGCATGCAATGAGCGGTAAACAGTGCGTATCGAACAGCCTGACCGGACAGCAGACAGAAGGGGTCACCCATGAGCGGGACGACGAGCGGGACGACGAGCGAGCTCGGCCGGCGCATCCTGGTCGTCGACGACGAGTCGGCGGTCCGCGAGGCGATCCGGGACGGACTGGAGTTCGAGGGGTACCAGGTGGACACCGCCGCCGACGGGCTTGGCGCGCTCGAACAGATCGCGCGGCAGGCCCCCGACGTGGTCGTCCTCGACGTGATGATGCCCGGGATGGACGGCCTGACCATGCTGCGCCGCCTACGCTCGGTCGACCCGGCCATGCCGGTACTCCTGCTCACCGCGCGCGACACCGTCGGCGACCGGGTCACCGGCCTGGACCTGGGCGCCGACGACTACCTCACCAAGCCCTTCGACCTGGACGAACTCCTCGCCCGGCTGCGCTCCCTGCTCCGCCGCGGCGCGCTCGTCGCCGAGGCCGCCGCCGGGCCGGACCCGGACGAGGACGTGCTCTCCTACGAGGACCTGCGGATGAACCTGCTCACCCGCGAGGTGCTGCGGGCCGGCCGGTCGATCGAGCTGACCCGGACCGAGTTCAACCTGCTGGAGATGTTCCTGCGGCACCCGCGCCAGGTGCTGACCCGCGAGCAGCTGCTCAGCGCGATCTGGGGCTTCGACTTCGGGCCCACCTCCAACTCTCTCGACGTCTACGTCATGTACCTGCGGCGCAAGACCGAGGCGGGCCAGGAGAACCGGCTGCTGCACACCGTGCGTGGGGTCGGCTACGTGCTGCGGGTGGAAAGCCCGGCGTTGGCATGAGCCGGGCGAGGAAGGGCGCCGGCGCGAAGATCCTCGGTCGGCTGCCACTGCGTGCCCGGCTGGCCCTGCTCGCCGCGACCGCGGTGGCCCTGTCGGTGGCGATGGCCGCCTTCGTGTCCTACCACCTGGTCGCCAACGAGCTCAACAACCAGGTCGACAGCAAGCTCACCACTGCCTCGCAGCAGTCGATCCACCAGATCACTGACCCCCTTCCCGGAGTGCTCAGCGGCGAGAACGGGACCGGCGGGACCAGCGAGAGCAGCGGGCACGGCCCCGGCGGCGGCTCCCCAGCCGGAGGCGGCCGCGGACCCGGAGGCGGCTTCGGCAATCTGGCCGAGCAGCTGTCCGCCTGCGTGCAGACCCCGTCCAAACTCAGCACCGACGGCGGCTTCGGCGCGGACATGCCGGACACCCAGATCGTCAAGACCAACGGCACCGTCTGTCTAGAGACCGTGCCGGCCTCCCAGGATGTGGCGCTGTGGTCCTATTCGGTCCCCTCGACCGCCCAGGACCAGGCAGTCGCCAACGGCACCGCCCAGCCCTACTTCCGGGACGCCACCGTCGCCGACGGCACCACCGGTGGGACCATCACGGTACGGGTGTACACCGCCCCGGCCGTCATCGGCGGCCAGCAGGTCGCCGTCCAATCGATCACCTCCATCGACGACAACGTCAGCGCGCTGTCCTCGCTGGCCTGGAAACTGGGCCTGGTCGCGGTGGCCGGGATCTTCTTGGCCCTCCTCGCCGGGCTCCTGGTGGCCCGTTCGGCACTCGTCCCGGTGCGCCGGCTGACCCGGGTGGCCGAGCACGTGGGCAAGACCGGCGACCTGTCCGTGCGGCTGCCGGCCGAGGGGCGCGACGAAGTGGGCCGGCTCGGCCGCGCGTTCAACAAGATGGCCGGGGCCCTGGCCCTTTCCCGGGACCGGCAGCAACGGCTGATCGCCGACGCGGGCCACGAGCTGCGCACCCCGCTGACCAGCATGCGCACCAACGTGGACCTGCTCCTTCGCAGTGAGCGCACCGGGCGGCCGCTTCCCGCCGGACGCAAGGTGCTGATGCTGGAGAGCGTGGACCAGCAGCTGCACGAGCTCTCCGGGCTGGTCACCGACCTGCTGGAGTTGTCCAGAACCGCCGAGGGCGGCAAACGCCCGACCATGCGGGTCGCCCTGCACGAGGCGGTCGGCCGGGCCGTCGAGCGGGCCCGGCTGCGCGGCCCCGGCCTGGTCTTCGACGTCGAAGTCGAACCCTGGTACGTCCAGGGCGATCCGACCGGCCTGGACCGGGCGGTGGTCAACCTGCTCGACAACGCGGTGAAGTTCTCCCCGCCCGGCGGCGTGGTCACGGTCCGGCTAAAGCAGGGTGTATACACCGTAACGGATCAGGGCCCTGGCATCTCGGCCGAGGACCTGCCGAAGGTGTTCGAGCGTTTCTACCGCTCCGACTCGGCCCGCGCGCTGCCCGGCTCGGGCCTCGGCCTGGCGATCGTGGCCCAGGTGGCCCGGGAGAGCGGCGGAACAGTGGATCTAACTGCGGCTTTGGACCCGGCAGGCACCGATCGAAACCCCCGTCTCGGCCCGGACCATACCACCGTGAATCCTTTGTCCGCGCCCGGAACCACGGCGCGGCTGCGGCTGCCGGGCTCTGACCTGCGGGACTCGAAGTAATCTGGACAAGACTATCCGCGACCGAACAAGCAGGCGTACACTACCGCTCGGCGCGCCGATGCAACCGCCCGGCGCACTGCCCTTGTGTCGCCACCGCTGGGCACCCTGCCGTGGTATCACACAGGGGAACAAATAGTTGTTCGTAAATGATCTTAGGGAGGGATCTTGAACCTGGGGAAACTCGGTCTCAATGACCGGATATTGGCGATTGTCGGAATCCTGGCTTTCGTCGACCTTTTCCTGCCGTGGTACACCGTGTCCGTCAAAGCCGTCGCGGGAGACGACGGATTCAACTACGGCGGCAGCGCCAGCGGGAACGCGTGGAATGGCGCGGTGGGCTTCGAAGCCTGGTTCGCCTTGCTCATCCTTCTGGCGATCGGAGTGCTGGTAGCTCTGCCCGCCTTCGAAAAGCAGGTCAACCTGCCTGGCGGCTATGCCCTCTTCGGCATCGCGGCGGCAGTGGCGACACTGCTCATCCTGCTGCGCTGGCTGACCTTCCCGTCGGTGCCGTCCGGCTTCGGCGTGAGCGCCGGCGCGGGCTTCGGCCTGTACATCGGCATCGTGCTCGGCATCGTCGCCACGGTCTTCTCGTACCTCAGTTTCACTGCCGCCGGCGGGAGCCTGAGCACCATCGGCGCCGCCTTCAGCAGCCCGGCCAACCAGGCCGGACAGGTACCTCAGCAGACGGGTTACCCGGCTGCCGACCCGTACGGCCAGCAGCCGACGCAGCCTCCGTACCAGGCGCCGCAGGAGCCTTACCAGCCCCCGCAGGGCCCGCCTTCGGTCTGATCCCGAACCGAACCCAGTATGCCGCGCCGGCCGGTCCCGATTCCCCGGGGCCGGCTAGTTCGCGCTCTGGCGCAGCGGCTGCCAGCTGAGTTCACCGGTCAGCCGCAGATTCAAGGCGGTGTGGCGCTTACCCGCACCGGCGGTGCGGATGGCCTGGGCCAGCGCTCGTTCCGATCCGACCAGGACGACGAGCCGCTTGGCCCGGGTCACGCCTGTATAGAGCAGGTTGCGTTGCAGCATGGTCCACGCGCTGGTGGTCACCGGGATCACCACCGCCGGATACTCCGAGCCCTGTGACCGGTGGATGGTCACCGCGTAGGCGTGCTGGAGTTCGTCGAGTTCTGCGAAGTCGTACGGGATCTCCTCGTCCTCGTCCGTGCGCACGATCAGCTTCTGGTCATCCGGATCGATGGCGGTGACGATCCCGCCGGTGCCGTTGAAGACCCCGTTCTTACCCTTGTCGTAGTTGTTGCGGATCTGGGTGACCTTGTCCCCGATCCGGTACGTCCGGCCGCCGAAACGCCGCTCCGGCACGCCGTCGCGGTGCGGGGTGAGCGCCTGCTGGAGCAGCAGGTTGAGATTGCCGGCCCCGGCCGGGCCGCGGTGCATCGGGGCGAGCACCTGGACGTCCCGGCGGGCGTCGAGCCGGAACCGGGCCGGCACCCGGTTGACCGCGAGATCCACCACCAGCTTCGCCGCGTCCTCGGCCTCGTCCTCGACGAACAGGTGGAAGTCGGGGAACTCGCCGAGCCGCAGCGGCTTGCCCGCGTTGATCCGGTGCGCGTTGACCACCACCCCGGACTGCTGCGCCTGGCGGAAGACCTGGGTCAGCCGTACCCGGGGCACCGGCTCAGCCTGCAGCAGATCGCGCAGCACCTCCCCGGCGCCCACGCTCGGCAGCTGGTCCACGTCCCCGACCAGCAGAAGGTGCGCGCCTGGGGCCACCGCCTTGGCCAGCTTGTTCGCCAGCAGCACGTCCAGCATCGAGGCCTCGTCGACCACGACCAGGTCGGCGTCCAGGGGTCGGTCCTTGTCGAAGGCCGCGTCCCCGCCCGGGCGCAGCTCCAGCAGCCGGTGCACGGTGGCCGCCTCGGCCCCGGTCAGCTCGCTCAGCCGCTTGGCGGCCCGGCCGGTCGGCGCGGCCAGCACCACCTTGGCCCGCTTGGCCCGAGCCAACTCCACGATCGAGCGGACCGTGAAGGACTTGCCGCAGCCAGGCCCGCCGGTGAGCACCGCGACCCGCTTGGTCAGGGCCAGGCGCACCGCGGCGGACTGCTCGGGCGCCAGATCGTGCCCGGTGCGCCCCTTGAGCCAGGTCAGCGCCTTGTCCCAGTCCACGTCCTGGAACCCGGCGAGCCGGTCCTCGTCCGAGCGGAGCAGGTTGAGCAGCTGGTTCGACAGCGACACCTCGGCGCGGTGGAAGGGCACGAGGTAGATCGCCTGGGTCTCGGACCACTCGCCGGCCAGGATTTCCCGCTCCACTCCCCCGGCGTTGATCAGCTCGTCCAGGCAGCTCTCGCACAGTGCCGCATCCACAGCGAGGATCTTGACCGCCTCGGCGACCAGCTTCTCCCGTGGCAGGTAGCAGTTCCCGGCGTCCGAGCCCTGCGACAGCGCGTACTGCAGGCCGGCCTTGACCCGCTCCGGCGAGTCGTGCGGGATGCCGACCGCGGTGGCGATCGTGTCGGCGGTCTTGAACCCGATCCCCCACACGTCGGCGGCGAGCTGGTACGGCTCGTTCTTGACTATGTCGATCGAGGTGTCGCCGTACTTCTTGTAGATCCGCACGGCGATGGACGTGGTCACACCGACCGACTGGAGGAAGACCATGACCTCCTTGATCGCCTTCTGCTCCACCCAGGCGTCGGCGATCAGCTTGGTCCGCTTCGGCCCGAGCGTGGGCACCTCGATCAGCCGCTTGGCGTCGGTCTCGATCACGTCGAGCGTGTCGACGCCGAAGTGCTCCACGATCCGCTCGGCCAGCTTCGGCCCGATCCCCTTGATCAGACCGGAACCGAGGTACTTCTGGATCCCCTGCACAGTGGCCGGTAGGACGGTCGTGTAGTTCTCCACCATGAACTGGCGGCCGTATTGCGCGTGCGAACCCCAGCGGCCGCGCATGCGCAGCGATTCGCCCGGCTGCGCGCCGAGCAGCGCGCCGACCACCGTCAGCAGATCACCGCCGCTCCGGCCGGTGTCCACGCGCGCGACCGTGTATCCGGTCTCCTCGTTCGCGTAGGTAATCCGTTCGAGGACCGCTTCGAGGACGGCCAGGGCGATGCCCGGCACCGCCCTGTCGTCTTGCTGCTCCTGTTGTCCGCCGGCCACGGTTCCCAGATTAGCCGTCGGCGCCGACCGATCATCGGCGATCGCCGTGGTTTTCGGCATTCCCCTCCTGTTCGGCAGCCTATTCGGCACCCTGGAAGAAGCAAGGCGGCCGCCGGGCTGCTCGTGAGTCAGTGTTTTGCGCTCCGTACGGCACTGCGCATTTTCGAATATAGACGGGTGCTGACCTGCGCGTAAGACTTCGCACCATGATGAGTGTCGTACCTGACCGCGAGGCCGTGCGTCGCACCCTCGAAACCGAAGGCGGCCGGCTCGCCGACCTCGTGCGGATGGCCCCGCACCTGGGCGCCGCGGTGCCCGGACTGACCTGGACGACCGGACAGGTCGCGGCTCACGTGGCCTCGGTCTATCAGGACTTTGCCGCCACGATCCGCGGCGAGGTCCCGGACGACCTGTTCGACGGCGTGACCGAGCCCGCCCCGACTGTGCCCGAAACCCTCTCGCGGACCAACGACGTCGGGATCGGCAATATCGGTCTCTCCTCCCCGGCCGAGGCGGCACGGAAGCTGGAGGAAGGGGCCAAGGCGATGCTCGCCGCGATCGACGCCACCCCGGACCTCCAGGTGCCGTGCCCCGCGCCCTGGTACGGGCCCGGGATCACCCACACGGCGGGCGCGCTCGCCGCCCTCTCCGTCAGCGAGACGCTGATGCATACCCGCGACATCGGCCGCGGCATCGGCGTGCGCACGCGGATGTCGGCGGCCTCGGCCGTGGTGGCGGCGCCGGTCATGATGAGCGAGATGATGCCGCTCGTGCTCAGCGAGGAGGGCGCGCGCGGTTTCATCGGATCCTTCAAGATCCTGTTCCGCGGGGGCGCCGGATTCGTCGTGTACGTGGCGGGCGGCTCGGTGTGGACGGAAGCGGTCGCCGCGCAGAAGGTGGACTGTGTGGTGTCTCTGGACCCGCGCTCAGCCCTGATGATCGCGCACGACCGGCAGACGACCGCACGCATCGTGCTGTCCGGAGGGCTGATCCCCTACGGCCGCAGACCTTGGCTCGCCCTGAAGCTGCGGAAGCTGTTCCTGGCCCCGTAACACGGTCGTCCGCATGCAAGGACCTGCACGTAGCGGGACGCCCGCGCCGCCCGGCCCTACGGCAGCTGAGTGACCCGGGCTGCTGGCTTTCGCGGCCTAGCAGCCCGGACGGGGCCCAGGCAAGATCAGGGGTCGATCGCGTCGAGCAGGGACTTGGTCTCCGGACCGGCGGTGGAGGCGCCGAAGCTACCGTTGATAGCAAGTGCGCAGACCGCGTAGTTGTCCTTGAAGACGACCGTCCAGCTGTTGGTGGACGATTGGTTCGCCACCTCCGCCGTACCGGTCTTGCCGTAGACGCCGGCCTCGCCGTTGTAGACCCCGGCCAGGGTGCCGGTGGTGATCACCGAGCGCATCAGGGTCTTCAGTTCGCTGTCGGTGTTGCCGGGCAGCGCGGTGGCGGTGGTCTGCGTGGTGCCGGGCACCAGGATCGGCTGCTTGAACGAGCCGTTGGAGATGGTCGCGGCGACCGAGGCCATCGCCAGCGGGTTGGCGGTGACGTTGCCCTGGCCGACCAGCTGCTCGGCGAGCAGGCTGCCGGAGGAGGCCGGGACGGTGCCGTAGACGGTCGGCTGGTTCAGGCCGATGTTCCACTTGGCGTTGAACCCGTAGTAGGTCTGCGCGGTGTTGATCAGCTGGGTACCGGTGACTTGGTTCCAGAAGCTGCTGAACGCGTTGTTGCAGGACTGGGCGAAGTCATTCTCGAAGGAGCTGTCACCGGACTCCCCCTCGCTGTTGTGCAGGGCGAGGCCGTCGACGGTCAGGACCGGCGGGCAGGCCACCGTCTGGTCGAGGTTGCTGACGTTGCCCTGGTTGATCAGCATCGTCGAGGTGACCGTTTTGAATGTCGAACCAGGGGCGACCTGGGCGAGCAGGGCGTCGTCGAGGCCGTTGCCGGTGTTGTTCGCGATCGCGAGGATGTTGCCGGTGGACGGCTGGATCACCACCATCGAGCTCAGCGGAGCGCGCTGCACCGCGTGTTCGGCGGCCTCCTGCACTGCGGCGACGATCGTGGTCTTCACTGCGCCGGTGTTGAGCGGCTGGGAGATCTGGTCGACCTTCGCGGTGACCTTGCCGGCCGCGTTCTGGATCTGGACTTCCTGGCCGGGGATGCTGTTCGGGGAGACCGGCGCGTCCTTCTCCAATGAGGAGATGATGTTCTTCAGACTCGGGGCGTTCGAGCTGGTCAGCGGCACGCCGTTGGTGTCCGTGACGGTGGTCGAGGTGGCCGGGATGCTGCCGAGGGACAGGCTCTCCCCGGCCTTCAGGCTGCTGAAGAGCAGGGTGGGCGACCACTGGACGAACCACTGGCTGCTGTTGGTGTCACTCTGGTAGACCGCCATGCCGGAGTTGTAATTCCAGGTGGCGACCGGGGTGCCGGCCTGGGCCTGCAGGCTGAAGGTCATGTAGCCGACTTTGTTGACCTCGCCGGGGAAGATCGTCAGGCCGCTGAGCTTGAGCCCGTTCTTGTACATCTTCAGTCCGGCCAGGGCGGCGCTCGGGTCGTCGGTGATGTTCGCGGCGGCCTGGAGGTTGCCGTTCTCCCAGTCGTTGAGGAAGGCCTGCCCGGTCTGGAAGGAGTCGGAGCCGTAGTCCGAGCCGAGCGGCGTGTAGCCGAGCACCGGAGGTTTGAGGTGCACCCCGGGTATGTTCACGGTGCCGGTGACCAGCAGAAGCAACACAAGAGCGATCGCGATGCCGACCACCGAGCCGATACCGACGACCTTGCGGATGCCTCCGCTGCGCTCCTCGGGATCCTCTCCCGACGGTATCCACCTGTCCGACACGGTTCGCATCCTCCCTTTGCCGTTGATGTTACCGGTTCCCGGACTGTGGCGAAGACAACAGGGGAGACGTCAATCCAGCAACCCCGGGTTCCCGACGGCTCAATGGCCGTCACGGCGCCGGGACGAGCCGCCGGTCAGGCCAAGATCAGCTGCCGGATCTGCTCGGCCGCCTCGGTCCTGGCCTCCTCCGAGAGACCGGCGTCGGTGATCCACAGGTCGATCGCGCTGAGCGGGGCGAACGTGGACAGGCCGCGCACGCCCCACTTGGAGTGGTCGGCCACGGCGATCACCTGGCGCGCGGCAGTGATCATCGCGCGGTTGGTCTCGGCCTCGGCCAGGTTCGGCGTGGACAGGCCCGCCTGGCTGGAGATGCCGTGGCAGCCGACGAAGACCAGGTCGAAGTTCAGCGAGCGGATGGCCGCGTCGGCCACCGGCCCGACCAGGGCGTCGGACGGGGTGCGCAGGCCGCCGGTGAGCACCACGGTCGGGTTGGCCCGGTGCCGGCTGCTGCGCTGGCCGGCCGCGAACAGCTCGGCGATCCGGATCGAGTTGGTGACCACCGTGAGCTCCGGCACCTCGGTCAGCTTGCGGGCCAGGGCGTAGGTGGTGGTGCCGGCCGAGAGGGCCACCGCTCCGCCGGGCTGGACCAGGGCGGCCGCGGCCACCGCGATCGACTCCTTGGCGTCGATCTCCAGGTCGCGCTTGACCTCGAAGCCCGGCTCGTGGGCGCTGGACTCGCTCAGCGCCACTGCCCCGCCGTGCACCTTGTCGACCAGTCCCTCGCGGGCCAGTACGTCCAGGTCCCGACGGATGGTCATGTCGGAGACGTTGAACCGGGCCACCAGCTCGGTGACCCGCACGCCGCCGGCCGAGCGCACTTGCGCGGCGATGGCCGCCCGGCGCTGCTCGGCGAGCAGTCCGCGACCTTCGTCGCCGTCCATGGTGGGCACGATCTCTCTCCTTCACCGAGCTGCCGAGTGTGTCTAGTGAAGACGATAGTCGCAGATCCTCGCGGCGACTGTTCGATTCCATGCCAGCCCTTGTGCGTTATCGTTGAACCGTGTTTACTTACGTGCGATGGAGGTCGCACCTGTGAAAAAAACCGTCACCCACCTCGCCGACGGCCGAGAGTTGATCTACTTCGACTCCGGCGACGCCGAGTCACTCGCCGCGTTCCCGGACACTCGGTCCCTGGACCCGGTCGTGACCAGTAGTGAGGTCCGCCACGACCCGATCCTCGGGGAATGGGTGGCGGTCGCCGCGCACCGGCAGGGCCGGATCCACCACCCGCCGGCCGACAGCTGCCCGCTGTGCCCGAGCACCGACCAGTGGAGCAGCGAGATCCCAGCTCCCCGGTACGAAGTGGTGGTTTTTGAGAATCGCTTCCCGGCCTTGTCCGGCGCGCCTGTGGAACCGGACACCGGTGCGCGGGGCGCAGCCGGGCCCCGGGGCGTGGCCCAGTCCGCGGACGGCTCCGGGATCCATGTCACCCGGGCCGGGGTCGGCCGGTGCGAGGTGGTGTGTTTCACCTCGGCGCACGACTCCTCGTTCGCCGCGCTGGACCAGCGCCAGGCCGGCGTGGTGCTTGAGGCCTGGACCGATCGGACCGCCGAACTGTCCGCGCTGCCGGGCATCCGCCAGGTGTACTGCTTCGAGAACCGGGGGACCGAGATAGGGGTGACCCTGTCCCATCCGCACGGCCAGATCTACGCCTTCCCCTTCGTGACGCCGAAGACCCGGCAGGCGATGGCCAGCGCGGCGGCGCACCGCGCGCGCACCGGCCGGAACCTGTTCGACGACGTGCTGGCCGCCGAACAGGCCGGGCCGCGGGTGGTGATCGACGGCGAACAGTGGACGGCCTTCGTCCCGTTCGCCGCGCGCTGGCCGTACGAGGCGCACCTCTACCCCAAGCGCCGGGTCGCCGACTTCACCGGGCTCAACGACGCGGAGCGGGCCGATTTCCCCCGGGTCTACCTGGAGCTGCTGCGCCGCTTCGACGGACTGTTCGACCGCCCGCAGCCCACGCCGTACATCGCCGCCTGGCACCAGGCCCCGGTGAGCGCGCGCGGCGAGGAGCCGGAGCTCGCCCTGCACCTGGAGTTGTTCACAGTCCAGCGCACGGCGGACAAACTGAAGTACCTGGCCGGCACCGAGTCGGGGATGGGCGCGTTCATGAACGACGTCTCGCCGGAATCCGCCGCCGCACGACTACGAGAGGTCTCGATCGGATGAGCGCGCAGCAGGGATCTGCGGCGGAGGAGCTGTTCGCCAGCGCGTACGGCTACGATCCGGCCGGAGTGTGGGCCGCCCCGGGGCGGGTGAACGTGATCGGCGAGCACACCGACTACAACGCGGGCTTCGTCCTGCCGATGGCGATCGACCGGTACACCCTGGTCGCGGCCGCACCGCGGACGGACGGACGGCTGCGGCTGGTCAGCTCGGCCGAGGATCGGGCGTCGGCGGAGATCGCCGTGAGTGAGCTTGCCCCCGGTCAATTGGCCACAAGCGCCGCGCCGGACAAAGCCTCTCCGGACACCTCCTGGACGGCGTATCCGGCCGGGGTGGCGTGGGCCATGCTCAGAGCCGGTGCCCTGCCGGCCGACTTCGGCGGCGCCGATCTGGCGTTCAGCTCCACCGTCCCGGTCGGCGCCGGACTTTCCTCCTCCGCCGCCCTGGAATGCGCCACCGTGCTCGCCCTGGCCGGGCTGGCCGGGGGCGAGCCGGGGCCGGCCGAGCTGGCCCGGCTGGCCCAGCAGGCCGAGAACGATTACGTCGGGGTGCCCTGCGGCCCGCTCGACCAGCTCGCCTCCAGCTTCGGCGCCGACGGCAGCGTGCTGTTCATCGACACCCGCGACCTGCAGATCGCGCCGCTCCCGTTCGACCTGGCGGCGGCGGGGCTCACCCTGCTGGTCTGCGATACCCGCGCCCAGCATGACCTGGGCGAATCGGGCTACCCGGCGCGGCGGGCCAGCTGCGAGAAGGCGGCCGCGGTGCTCGGCCTGGGCTCGCTGCGGGAACTCGGCGAGGACGGGGAGAGTGGGACAACAGAGCGCGCCCTCGAAGCGGCCCGCGACCTGCTCGACGAAGTCTCCTTCCGCCGGGTACGCCATGTGGTGACCGAGAACGCCCGGGTGCGCGCCTTCATCGACCTGCTCGCCGCCGGACCGCTCGGCGGGCACGGGGCCGACGCAGACCGCGCGCTGGCGGCCGGCAAGCTGATGACCGCTTCGCACCGCTCCCTGCGCGACGATTTCGAGGTCTCCTGCGTCGAACTCGATCTCGTGGTCGAGGCGGCGCTGCACGGCGGAGCGTACGGCGCCCGGATGACCGGCGGCGGCTTCGGCGGCAGCGCCATCGCCCTGGTCCCGTTGGACCGGGTGGACCGGGTGGTCGAGGCGGTCGGCGCCGCGCTCCCGCAGACCGTGTTCTTCCCGGCCGTCGCGGCCCGCGGAGCACATCGCGTGCGTTGATTTCCCCCTTCTGCACGTGCAGAGTGCGCCCAGGTGGGACACTGGGCTCATGGCAGAAGTACCGACCACCACACTGGTGACCTTCCCCGCCGGGACGGTCCGCGGTCGCTCCAGCGTTCTGACCACGCACGAACTGCCCGACGGCAGGGTCGGCCTGGTCACCGCGCAAACCCCGTTCCATCCGCTCGACCACAGCTGGCCGGACCAGCCGGCCGACTGCGGCACCGCGGAGATCGACGGCGTGGTCTTCCCCGTCACCGACTGCCTGACCGGCGCCTACGGCCCGGACCGCGAGTTCGCCCTGGGTTCGGCCATCCCGGTCAAGCGCGGCGACCCGTCCTGGTCCTGGGTGGTGGTCCACGTGGTCGAGGCTCTGCCGAATCCGGCCGCGGTGATCGGCCACGAGGTCATCCTGAGTGTGGACACCGAGCGCCGGGCCGCCCTGTCCGCCGCGCACACCGGCTGCCATCTGCTCTCTCTCGCGCTCAACGAGGCCCTGGCCGACCGGTGGCAGACCCCTGCCGACGGCGCAACCCTCGCCGACAAGGGAGTGCGCACCGACGCCCTGGGCAACCCGGACTTCGACGCGGCGGCGATGGAGTCCTCCCGGATGGACGTGACGGCCAGCACCGACCGCTTCCGGATCGGCAAGTCGCTGCGGCGCAAGGGTTTCCAGACCGAGGGCCTGCGCGAGGCGCTGCCCCGGCTGACCGCGCAGATCAACGGACGGCTCAGCACCTGGGTGGCCGCCGACGCCGCGGTCCGGGTGGAGACCCAGGGGCCCGCGCTGACCGACCGCCGCGAGTGGGTGTGCGAATTCCCCAGCTCCACGGCGTCGATCGCCTGCGGCGGCACCCATCTGAACCGGCTCGGCGAGGTGCTCGCCTGGACCGCCACCCTGTCGCTGTCCGAGGACGGCGCCGAACTGCTCGCCGTCACCACTCCCAAGCGCCTGTAGCCGATCTACAAGGGCAATTGCTGCCCTGGAAGCCCTGAGCACTGACCGCACTGTCGGCATCCTCAGGGCTGAATGTCCCATTCACTCCAAATGGGATGATAAATGGCGCGAATCGGCGAGCCCTGCCATTATCGGGCTGAACTGGACACACGCAATTCGCCACCCCTGGCCCGGGACAAACTTGCCACGAACCCGTCACGCCACCGGTACACAGCGCGCTAGCGTGAAGTCGAGTCTTCCCACCGGGTGCGGTCGATATGCCCCCCGGACGCCAGGATTGGCCAACGTCATGCCTCCTCACAGCGCACGACCCCGGCACTCTCACCAGCGGGACGCGATATCAACCGGTCCCGGACCCGGTCCAGGTCCCAGTCCCGGCCACCGCCGCCCGCCCCTGCCGGACCGCCGCCGCGGCGGCCGCGCCCGCGACGCCCGCCGACGGATATTCATGGTCTGTGCGGCCGTCGGCTGCCTGCTCGGCGGGCTCACCGCCTGGTCGGTGGCCGCGGAGGACCCGGTCCAGCTGACCGTGGTGGCGCCGATCACCCTGCAGGCCATCGGCCTGTCCGACCCGCATCCGGCGGTGGGCCAGCAGATCACCGCCGAGGCCGAGGTGGTGGCGCAGCAGATCGACCAGGTGGACGCCTTCACCATCGCCGTGCGCGACCCGGCCGGCGACAATTTCGACTTCCCGGACCAGCGGGCGATGACCGTGGGGACGAACCAGACCACGTACGTGGCCCAGCGCTCGTTCGACCAGGTCGGCACGTACACCTACTTCGCCGCCTATGAGCAGGACGGCAAGTGGACGAACTTCAGCCCGGTGGTGACCTTCACGGTCGGGAACCCGGCTCCGGGCGCCGCGCCCACACCCGCGCCTGTGCCCACCGGCCCGATCATCCTGCCCAGCCCGATCTCGCCCGGAAACCCCGTCACGCCGACGGCCATCCCCACCCCGAGTCCGGTGAGCAGCACCCCCGTACCGCCGAGCGGCGACTTCCTGCCGGACGGTCCGACCGGGTCCTGGAACCTGGCGTTCGACTCCGAGTTCGACGGCACTTCGGTGAACACTGCCCAGTGGGCGTACAGTTCGAGCGCCGAGAGCGACGACGGCGACGGCAACCTGCCGAACGGCCAGTTGGAATGGGACCAGTCACAGAACTGCTCCGTCGCGAACGGGTATCTGACCATAATGTCGCGACGGCAGAACGTCACCTCCCCGTCGGGCACCGGCTACGGCTGGACCTCGTGCCTGCTGACCACCACCCCCTCGTACGCCTTCCAGTACGGATATATGGAGACTCGGGCCAAGTTCCCGGACGTCGCCGGGTTCTGGCCCGGGTTCTGGACCTGGCAGGAGGGCGACAGCTACATAGAGACCGACGCCTTCGAGTTCTACTCCAATGACCAGGGACAGATATTCCTGACCCAGCACTCCGGTTCGGAGGGCGGATGCCAGGGCCTGACTCTCGGATTCGACCCGTCGGCGGACTTCCACACCTACGGCGTGGACATAGAGCCTTCCGGGACGACCTGGTACATCGACGGCAAGGAAGTGTGTTCGGCCTCCGGCACCTCGACCGGTCTGACGAACATCATCATCAACGACTTCGTCTACGCGAACGACCCGCCCGCCGCGAGCACCGACGCCGCCACCGAGGAGATCCAGTATGTACGATCGTGGCAACACAGTTAGTGATCATTCGTGACGAGGAGATCCGATGAGTACGCCACCGCCTTCTGCTGCGCCGAGGCTCGCGCCGTTCCACTACAACCCGTACGACGCGCTGCCCGAGGTGCCCGCGTTCACCCTCACCAGCACTGATCTGACCCACGGCGAGACGGTCGCGGCCCCGCACCTGTCCGGGCTCTTCGGCCTGCCGGGCGGCGAGGACCGCTCCCCCCAGCTGTCCTGGTCCGGATTCCCGGCGGAGACCAAGTCCTTCGCCGTCACCTGCTACGACCCGGACGCGCCGACCGCATCCGGGTTCTGGCACTGGGTCGTGGCCAACATCCCGGTGAGCGTGACCGAGCTGGCCGCCGGCGCCGGGACGCCCGGCAGCGCGCTGCTCCCGGCCGGCGCCCTGACCCTGCGCAACGACGCCGGATTCCCCGGCTACATCGGAAGCGGGCCGCCGGAAGGACACGGCCCGCACCGCTACTTCTTCACCGTTCACGCGGTGGATGTCGAGGCCCTGGAACTGGACGCCTCCGCCAGCCCCGCTTTCCTCGGGTTCAACCTCTTCTCGCACACCCTGGGCCGGGCCCAGTTGGTCCCGGTCTACGGGCGCTGAGTCTCCGGCCGGTGCGGGCGGACGGCGTACCGCCCGCCCGCGTCGGCCGCGTCCGTCAGCCGGTGTAGCCGGCGAAGATGGACGTGAACTGGAAGGTACTCTGCGAGATACCGGAGCAGGTCGGCGAGACGCCGCCGGAGCAGCCGCCGTTGTCCCGGCCCTCGGACCAGAACGCCAGCCGGCCGACGTGCTCGGTCTGGGCCCAGGCGACGAGTTGCTGCGCGTCGGCGATGGTGAAGACCGGGCCGGTGTCGTTGTCACCGATCATCGGGGTGACGCCGAGCATCGCATAGAGCTGAGCGGCGGAGTCGTTCGGCCAGATGGTGGCCATCTGCCCTTCGGTCGCCTCAGCGGCCTCGATCACCGAGGTGCCCCAGTCCCCGTCCGGGGCGAAGTCCATGGTCATCGGGTTGACGATGCCCACGTTCACGCCCTCGGCGACCGCGTTCTGCAGCACTTCCACGCCCAGGATCGGGGTCAGGCCGTAGGTCGCGGCCTGCACTTCGAGGGTGTAGCTGACCACGGTCTTCGGGTCGGCCTTCTGGGTCAGCGCGATGGCCTGGTTCACCATCGTGGTGTTGGTGGAGGCCTCCATGTCGAAGTCGATGTGGGTCACGTTCAGAGTACTGATAATATTCTCGTAGGTTGCGGCGAGCTGCGCGGCGCTGGTGCAGGTGGTCTCCAGGTACGGGCCCTCGGCGCCGCCGAAGGACACCGCGACGTCGCCGCCGAGGGCCCGCAGAGCGTTGATCTCACCGATGATCCGCGAGTCGGTCAGCGCGATCGTGCCGCCCCACTCCGGGGTGCAGGCCGGGACTCCGGCGCCGCCCAGCATGAAGGCCAAGGTGAAGGTCTTCTGGCCGGTGGCCTGCTCGATCTGGGCCAGGGTGGGCGTGGTCTGGGTGATGTCGATGTACGGCGCCACCTTCCAGTTCAACCCGGTGGGCGGCGGTGAGGCCGGAGCCGTCGTGGGCGGGGTGGTGGTCGGAGGCGCCGTGGTGGGCGGCGCGGTCGTCGGCTTGGCAGTGGTCGGAGGCGTCGTGGTCGGCGGAGTCGTCGTGGGCGGCGCAGTGGACGACGGCGGCGCAGTGGTCGCCCCGGCCGGGCCGGTCAGTGCGAGGTCGTCCGCGTAGTAGGTCGGCTGCGCATACCAACCGTGGATGTAGACCTGGACAGAGGTCTGCGACGCCGTGGTGGTGAACGAGAGCGAGAGCTCGGACCAACTGGTCGCCGAGGGCGTCCAGGTATCCGTGCCGCCGGTCACACCGATGTAGACGTATGCGCCCTCGACATAACCTGTGAGGCTGTAGGCCGTATTGGGCTGGACCGACACAGTCTGCGTACATTGCGCGTCGTCGGATGAGCTGGGCACACCGGACAGCGCGTACTTGCCCGCATGCACCGGCGTCGTCACCACGGAGGCGGTGCCCGCGTCGCAGGTCCAGCCGCTCAGCGTGCCGGTTTCGAAGCCCGGGTTGGTCAGCAGGTTGACGGATGCGGCATATGCGGTGTCGTTGCTGACGACCAACAGGCCGGCGCCCGCCGTCACCAGGGCCGTCGTTCCGATCGCGGCAAACATCCGTCTGAATCGCGGCGTCATGGATCCCTCCAGGGGGAAGTGGATTAGTCCGACCACAGGCCATCCGCAGGACGCCGCTCCGCGGACGCACCGGGCCCGGCCCGGCTGTCGTCTCAGCTAGAGATTGGACTAGACCAAAGGCGCTGTCAAGAGTGGGGCGCCACCCGGGCCTGCCGGATGACGCCCCACTCTGGCCGGCCTTTCGCCGGTGGACTGCCAGTGCGCTACTGAATCAGAACAAGTTCGACTGCTGAATCAGGGTTAGATCAGGCCCTCGGAGGTGAGCCAGGTCTTCGCGACGGTCGCGGGGTCCTGGCCCTGGCCGGCGTTCAGGTTGTCCAGGGACAGCAGGGTCGCGCTGTCGAGCTTGGCGCTGACCGCGTTGAGCGCGGCGACGCCGGTCGCGGAGAGCCCTGACTTGTAGACCAGTGGCACGACGTTCTGCAGGCCGAAGATGTTCTTCGGGTCGGTGAGCGTGAGCAGCGAGCCCTTGGCGATCGTGGTGTCGGTGGTGAAGAGGTCGCCGGCCTGCACGCTGCCGTTGGTCAGCGCCGCCTCGGTCAGCGAGCCGCCCTCGTCCAGCGGCTTGAAGGTGACCTGCGCCGGGTTCAGGCCGTAGTCCTGCTCGATGCCGAGCAGCCCGTCGATCTTGGTCTGGTACTCGGGAGCCGCGCCGATGGTGATCTTCTGGGTGCCCAGCGCCTTGACGAAGTCGGCGATCGACGCGCCCGGGCCCAGATTCAGGGCCGCGGCCTCGGCCTTGGTGAGGGTCAGCGTGTCATTGTCCTGGGCGCTGGCCGGGTCGAGGATCTCCAGGGTCGAGGGCAGGTCGGCGGAGACTTCCGAGTCGACCTGGGCGGTGCTGGTCTGCGGCTCGGCGGCCTTCTTGACCACGGAGGTGTCCAGGTAGTCGAGCAGCGCGCCGTTGTACTCGGGCATCAGGGTGATCGCGCCGGTGCTTATCTGCTGGTAGGTGACCGGGCGGGCGCCGATGTTCAGCTGGTACTTGACCGTGAAGCCCTTGGCCGCGAGGGCCTGGCCATAGATGTCGGCCAGCAGCGTGCTCTCGGCGAAGCTGTTCGAGCCGATCACGACCGTCCCGGCCGAGGCCTTGGCCGGGGCCAGCGGGTTGCTCGCCTTTGCCGGGCTACTGCTGCTGCTGCAGCCCGCCAGGACGCCGCCGGAAAGAATGGCAGCGGTGGACAGGGCGATGATGGAGCGCCACTTGGTGGTTGACACGATTTTATCTCCGAGGTTGAGGGATCGAGTACTGCACTGGATTAGCGGGCCCTGATTCCAGGGGAAACGACGACCCGCTTGAGGACGGCGAACAGACCGAGCACGGCGATCGACAGCAGGGCCACCAGCACCGCGCCGCCGACCACCTGGACGTAGTCGTATTCTGAAAGCCCATCGACGATATACCGGCCGAGCCCGCCGAAGCTGACGTATGCCGCAATCGTTGCGGTCGCCACGATCTGCACCGCGGCGGACCGCAGCCCGTTGAGGATCGACGGCAGCGCTGCCGGGATCTCCACCTGCAACAGGATCTGCATCGGCCGCATTCCCAGGCCGCGGGCCGCGTCCACGGCCGCCGGGTCGACTCCGCGGATGCCGACATGCGTGGCCAACAGGATCGGCGGCACGGCCAGGGCCACCAGCGGGACGGCGACCGGCAGGAAGCCGATCCCCATCAACACGGTGAGCAGGACCAGCAAACCGAAGGTGGGCAGCGCGCGGGCCGCCGTGGCGAGCACGGACACCAGCGGTCCGCCCCGGCCGGTGTGTCCGGTCAGACAGCCGAGCGGGAAGGCCAGCACTGCGGCGGCCAGCAGGGCGATGCCCGTGTACTCGCAGTGCTGCAAGAGCCGCTGCCAGACGCTGTCCTGGCCGTGCCAGTAAGCCGGATCGTGCAGGAAGGAGTTGAGGTAGTTGAGCAGGTTCACTGCGCGGCCCGCTTTCTTCCCGAGCGCCCGCGCGACCACGGGGTCAGCGTGCGTTGGAGGAGCAGGAGCGCGCCGTCGCACAGCATGGCCAGCACGGCCAGGCTGGCGATGGCGAGCCAGATGAGCCGGATCTTGTTCTCGTGCAGGCCCCAGCTGACCAGGTCGCCGAAGCCGCCGTAGTTGCCGATCACGCCGCCGACGCTCATCAGGCTGATGCTGGAGACCGCGGCGATCCGGACCGAGGCCATGATCGCGGGAACCGCGATCGGCAGCTCGACCTGCAGATAGCGGCGGGCCGGGCCGAAGCCCATGGCGTCCGCAGACAACCGCACTTCGGGCGGCACCGCGCGCACCCCGTCGACCACCCCGGGTATCAGCAGCACCAGGCTGTAGATCATCAGCGGGATCAGGACCGTGGTCTCGGTCAAGCCGGTGTACGCGATGAGCAGAACGAAGAACGCCAGCGACGGGATCGAATACGCGACCGTGGCCACGGACAGCACCGGGGGGTAGAGCTTCGGCCAGCGGGCGCAGGCCTGGCCGATCGGCAGTGCCAGCACCAGGCCCGCGGCGACGGCTCCGAGGGAGACCTCAAGCTGGGTCGCGATCAGGCCCGGGAAGCTGCTACCCACGTAGCTGGGCAGGTCGAAGATGCTCATCGGACCGGCCTGGTGGCGTCGGCGAACCGGGTCGGCGGACCGTCCGTCTCGCGGCCACTGCTCTTGTCGAGCGCCTCGATGTCGTGCGCGGACCGGATCGCCGCGGCTATCGACTCCTGGCTGGCGACGCCGACGACCCGGCCGTCTGCGTCCACCGCGACCGCCCAGCCGGTGGGTGAGAGCACGGCCGCGTCGAGCGCGGCCCGCAGCGAATCGGCGGCCGGCTCGAAGGTGTGCCCGATGCTGATCAGGTCCGTTCCCTCGGCGGCTCCCGAGGCGGACCAGCCCCGGGGCCGGCGGTCCGCGTCGACGTGCAGGGTCCAGGGCGCGGTCTGGTCGGGGGCCACTCCGGGCCCGACCACCGGCTCGGTCAGCAGCGGGACGGCCTCGGCGGAGAAGAAGGACAGCCGCCGTACTCCGCGGTCCAGCCCCAGGAAGTTCTCCACGAACTCGTCCGCCGGGTGCGCCAGCAGCTGCTGCGGCGTGTCGTACTGGGCCAGGATCCCGCCCTCGCGCAGAACGGCGATCCGGTCGCCGAGCTTGACCGCCTCGTCGATGTCGTGTGTGACGAAGAGGATCGTCTTGCCCACCTCGGACTGGATCCGCAGGAACTGCTCCTGCAGGTTCTTGCGCACGATCGGGTCGACGGCGGAGAAGGGCTCGTCCATCAGCAGCACCGGCGGGTCCGCGGCCAGCGCCCGGGCCACGCCCACCCGCTGCTGCTGCCCGCCGGAGAGCTGGTGCGGATACCTGGTGGCCAGCGCGGGATCGAGCTCGACCAGTTCCATCAGCTCACGCGCCCGGTTGCGGGCGTCGCGCCGGCTGGCGCCGAGCAGCACGGGCACGGTCGCGATGTTGTCCACCACGGTGCGGTGCGGGAAGAGGCCGGCGTGCTGGATCACGTAGCCGATGGAGCGGCGCAGTTCGGCGGCCGGGCGCCCGGCCACGTCCACCCCGTCGATCAGGATCTTGCCGTCGGTGGGCTCGATCAGCCGGTTGACCATCCGCAGCGAGGTCGTCTTGCCGCAGCCGGAGGGCCCGACCAGCACGGTGATGGCGCCGTCCGGCGCGGTCAGGGTGAGCCCGTCGACGGCGACGGTCCCGTCAGGGAACCGCTTGGACACCTGCACGAAGGATATCAAAACGCTCCTTAGGGGACGGCTGGCCGGGTTTGATCAGTCGGTTCTGCCGGAACGCGATTCCCGCGGGTTTGATTCCGCCGGCGCCGATCTCGACAGCGCAAAGTCTGCCAGAGTCGACCGACACCCGGTGGGGGTATCCATGGCAGCCTACTTCGGCCAGGCCGCGATAACCATATCCGTTACCGACCGTTCACGCACTGCAATTCTCAGCCAGTCAGGTCCCAGGCCGGGAAAGGTGTCGGCCCGCCGCAGCGCGAAGCCGCGTTCCCGCATGGTCAGCCTGACCCGGTCGGCACCGTCCGCGTGGACGAGCACGAACGGCGCGCGGGACCGGGCCGGCAGGCTCACCCCAGGCAGCTCGATGAGGCAAGACTCCAGGTAGCGGCGGTCTTCTTCGGCCTGCCGGGCCAGGATTCCGGCCTCCACCCGGGCCCGGGGTCCAGCGCAGGCGAGCGCGGCGGCGAGGGCCGGGGCCGAGACCGGCCACGGCGGCTGGGCCGCGCGGAGCCGGTCCATCAGGCCTGATTCCGGCGGATAAGGACCAGATATATCAAGTATGGATGAATCGGGGCTCACCAAAATGTAGCCGATTCGTAATCCGGCCAGGCCCCAGGTCTTGGTCAGACTGCGCACCGTGACCAGGCCGGGCAGATCGGACCGGCCCGCCAAGGACTCCGGCTCGCCCGGCACCGCGTCCATGAACGCCTCGTCGACCACCAGGGTCCGGCCCGGTCTGGCCAGCGCGGCGAGCACTCCGGCCGGATGCAGCACCGAGGTCGGGTTGGTCGGATTGCCCACGACCACCAGGTCCGCGTCCTCGGGCACCTGCGCCGGGTCGAGCTCGAATCCGTTCTCCGCCCGCAGGATCAGCCGCTCCACCCGGTGCCCGGCCGCGATCAGCGCCGCCTCCGGCTCGGTGAACTGCGGGTGGACCACCACCGCCCGGCGCGGGCGCAGCGCGCGGGCCAGCAGCACGAAGGCCTCCGCCGCGCCGGCGGTGAGCAGCACCTGATCAGCCGGGCGCCCGTGCGCGGCGGCGACCGCAGCGGTCGCCTCGGCGCCGTCCGGGTAGCGGGCCAGGTCGCCGAGCGACGCGGTGATCCGTTCGAGCAGCCAGTCCGGCGGCCGGGGCACTCGGACGTTGACGGCCAGGTCAACCAGACCGTCCCCGGTCTCCTGGTCGCCGTGGAAGTTCAGATCATAGCCAGAGGTCACGGAGACAGACTAGATCCAGTCCCACCGCTCGTTAACGATCAGCCGCTACGATCGGCCGATGCGCAGAAGAACTCCCGGATGGCAGACGGCGGCCGGATTGGCCGCCGGATTCGTGGTCGACGCGATATTCGCCGACCCGGCGAAGGGGCATCCGGTGGCGCTGTTCGGGCAGGCCGCCCACGGTTTGGAAGAACGCTGCTATGCCGACTCGCGCCCGCGCGGCGCGGCGTTCACCGCAGTGTGCGTCGGCTCGACTCTGGGGCTCGGTGCTCTGATCACGCGCTCCACAAACAGGATCGGCTCACCTCGCGCGGCGACGCTGCTGACTGTCGCCGGCACCGCAGCGGCGACCTGGACGGTGCTCGGCGCGACCTCGCTGCGCCGGGAGGCAGCCGCGATCGGCGAGTTGCTGGAGGCCGGTGACCTCGACGGTGCACGAGAGCGGCTGCCCCGCCTGGTCGGGCGCGACCCGCGCGGCCTGTCCGAGGCCGAGATCGCCCGCGCGGTGATCGAATCGGTCGCGGAGAACACCTCCGACGCGGTGGTGGCGCCGCTGTTCTGGGGGGCGGTCGGCGGAATCCCCGGGCTGCTCGGCTACCGCGCGGCCAACACCCTGGACGCGATGGTCGGGCACCACTCGGCCCGGTACGAGCGGTTCGGCTGGGCCTCGGCGCGGCTGGACGACCTGGCCAATCTGGCCCCGGCCCGGCTGACCGGGCTGCTCACGGTCGCCTGCGCGCCGCTGGTGAACGGCTCGCGCCGGGAGGCCTGGCGCACGCTGCGCCGCGACGGCCGGCGGCACCCGAGCCCCAACGCGGGACAGTGCGAGGCCGCGGCCGCCGGCGCGCTGGGTGTGCGGCTGGGCGGAACGAACCAGTACGGGACCCGGATCGAACAGCGCCCGCAGTTGGGCGCGGGGCGCTCCCCGGACGCGTTCGACATCGCCCGAGCCAACCGCCTGTCCGCTGCCGTCTCTGCCGGCGCGTTGGGCCTTTTCGCAGCGGGAGCCGCGACCATGGGATTGCTCAGGGGTAGAGCAAGGTCATAAATACGCTGAGAACTAGTGTTCTGCCCACTGAATCAGGACGAATGATCAGAGCAGGCCGCGGCGGGCCGCCTGGACTCCGGCCTGGAAGCGGTTGCGGGCGCCGAGACCCTCCATCAGCTCACTGACGCGACGTTGCACGGTCCGGGCGGAGACCCGCAGCTGGCGGGCGATCCCGTCGTCGGTCATCCCCGCGGCCAGCATGGTCAGCAGCTCGCAAGTGTCGGAGTCCGGGTACGCGGAGGGGTCGGCCAGGTCCACGCCGTTGGCGCCCGCGGCCGAGGTCGGGTCCCCGGCCTGCTGGGCGGCGGCCTGGCTGCTCGCGGAGGCGGCCTCGGACCGGCGGGTGGGCGCGGGCACCGGCATCGCCCGGGCCCACTGGGTCTCAAAGGTCTGTATCAGCGCGTCCAGCAGCGGGGAGGGGCGCACGATCAGCGCCCCGCTCAGCTCCGAGCCGGGGGCCACCGGCAGCAGGCCCCAGCGCCGGTCGATCAGCGCCAGCTTGAACGGCACCTCGGCCACCATCACGGCGGACTCGCCCGCCGCGACCAGGGACTGCACCTGGGACAGCCGGCCGGGGCGCAGCAGGGTGGCCCGCTCGTAGACCGAGCGCACGGCCACGCCGCGGCCGAGCACCTCAAGCTCCGGGCCGAGTTCGTCGAGCTGGACGAACGGCGGCTTGTCCAGGACCGAGACGACCTCCTTCGCGCCGGCCAGCAGGGAGAGCCAGAGTTCGGCGATGGTGTCCCGGCCGGTGACCACCTCGACCAGGTCGGCCGCGCCCGGGTCGCGGTGCCCGCGCTCGCGGTGGTAGCCCTCCAGCAGACGGGTGATCCCGGCGTGCAGGCGGCGCTCGTCACGCTCCCGCTCGGCCAACAGGCGTTCGAACGCCACGTCCGGGGCGGCGGCCATCCAGATCGCCGAGCCGTTGCCGCCCAGGCTGCCCGCCATCGTCGCGCCCAGGCCCGACCGGTCGCCGCCGAACTTGTCGCTCACCGCACGGTCGCTCCCCCCGGAGCGGTCCGTCACCACGCCGCCGAACAGCGGCCCGGAACCTGCCGAGCGGCGCACCAGCGCCCGGGACTGCAGGCCGGCCAGGACCTGCAGCACCACCGTCGGGGGCATGTCCAGGGTCGATGCCAGCTCGCCGGTGGTCGCCGTGCCGAGGCGGCACAGCTCCAGGTACACACTCTCCTCGGCGCGAGTCACGCCGACCGCGGCAGCCCCCGACCGCATTTCGTCTTCCCGCACGGACACGAAACCTCACCTTCCCGCCACTCCAGGCCCGAACAAGGGGCAGCGACCGATCCGGCGGACCTCGGCAACACGCCGACTGCGAGGATCCACCGGTTGCGACAAGACGCCGCAATTTAAACATCGGTCCCAGATATACCCGTTTTCCTCTCCTTAGCACAGAGGCGAGGCGGATTTCCGCCATGTCGCCATCCCGCAATCCGGGAGCGCTTTCGGAGCACTAAGCAGGTGTTCACCATGCGATTTCCACCGGGTTTCCGCCATCCGGCCAACGGCGGGCAACACCAGTTGGAGGAACCCTGAATGAGAGCCTCGACCAAGTTCGTGGTCTCACTCACCATACTGCGAATAGGATTGGTCGCAACGTCCGCCGCCGCGTTCGACGGCGGATCGTTCGAACTTATTGTGTAAAACCCCCTTAAGGGTCCGGTAAGACCGGGCCCGGGAGTCAACAGGATCGCGCCGACAGACCCGCCGCACACAAGATCACCGATCTTGTGTGCGGCGGACCCTGTCACGCCGAGGGCTCGGGGCGTTACATCAAAGTTTGGCCCCGAACATACCGTCACTTTACCTTGCCGCAGGCCAGGCGGCGGATTCACGCCATGTCCCGATTCCGATGGACGGCGCACCTTCCGGATCCGGCGCCCCATTCAGGTCAGTTCCAGGGGGACAGACCGCTGCTTGACCGTACGGGCGCTCATACCCATTTGAAAAGCCCTCCTTCGTCATTAGCGGCAATACTGTACAGGCGGCACGAAGTCATGGCTTGCGGCGTTATTTTTTATTAAGCTTTACTGTTGTACACTATGAATATCGAGCGGATCCTGGCGGAAACCAGCCATGACATATATCCGCCATACTCGATTTCCGGGCGGTTTGCGGGCATTGACACGAAGCCGCAATGTTCAGCCCGGTCTTAAAAGTAATAAAAAATCGGGTTAATCGGCGCTCCGATCAGCCCTCTTCCCGTTCACCCGCGTCGGCTACCAGCGTACCAAGCTCAGCCGCAGGATGGCTACAGCCCTCACACCCTACATCCGGTGGCCCTTGACGGCGTCTGCCAAATGAGCGTACTTTCCGCTTACTTAGTGAATCCGAAGCATTTCAGCACCGAGATCAGTACGTGTACAGGCAGGATGTACGGAGCCTGGTATTACCCAATACCGACCACGTTGGGCCGGGTGGCCCGGCCCGGTGGGCAGCAGGGTAAAGGCCCGGAAAAAATTCGAAGCGTTTTCTAGGATGAAAAGGGATGTGGGCGTAATGCGGATCCTGGTTCTCGGCGGTGACGGGTTTTGCGGATGGCCGACGGCGCTGCATCTGTCGGATCGCGGGCACGACGTCACCATCGTCGACAACCTGAGCCGGCGGGCGATCGACCTCGAACTCGAGGTCGAGTCGCTGACCCCGATCCGCCCGCTCGGCCAGCGGCTTCGGGCCTGGGAGGAGGTCTCGGGCAAGAAGATCGGCTTCGTCCGCCTCGACCTGGCCACCGAGTACGACCGCCTGTGCACCACCCTCGACGAGCTCAACCCCGACGCGATCGTGCACTTCGCCGAGCAGCGCGCGGCGCCCTACTCGATGCGCTCGCCCGCCGCGAAACGCTACACCGTCGACAACAACGTCCGCGCCACCCACAACGTCCTCGCCGCCCTGGTCGCGACCGGTTCCGACGCGGCGCTGGTACACCTGGGCACGATGGGCGTCTACGGCTACGGCTGGTCCGGCTCCGCCCCCATCCCCGAGGGCTACCTCACCGTCAAGGTGCCCACCCCCGACGGCGACCTGGACCGCGAGATCCTGCACCCGACCAACCCCGGCTCGGTCTACCACCTGACCAAGACCCTGGACCAGCTGTTGTTCGCGTTCTACGCGAACAACGACCAGCTGCGCATCACCGACCTGCACCAGGGCATCGTCTGGGGCACCCAGACCCCGCAGACCGCCCGCGACGAGCGCCTGATCAACCGGTTCGACTACGACGGCGACTACGGCACCGTCCTCAACCGCTTCCTGATGCAGGCGGCCATCGGCCACCCGCTGACCGTGCACGGCACCGGCGGCCAGACCCGCGCGTTCATCCACATCCGCGACACCGTGCGATGTATCGAGATCGCCCTGAACAACCCGCCCCAGCGCGGCGAGAAGCCGGTCGTCTTCAACCAGATCACCGAGACCTACCGGGTCGACGACCTGGCCAAGATGGTCAGCGACCTGACCGGGGTCCGGGTCGCCTACCTGCCCAACCCGCGCAAGGAAGCCGAAGCCAACGACCTGGTCGTGCGCAACGACCGGTTCCTCGCCCTGGGCCTGGAGCCGACCACCCTGTCGGAGGGCCTGCTCGAAGAGGTCACCGAGATCGCCACCCGCTACAAGGACCGGGTCGACCCGTCGAAGATCATCGCCCGCTCCGTCTGGCGCGACGGCATGGCCACCTCAGAGGACCTGATCACCACGCTCCCCACCGCGTCCTGACCGACGCGCAACCCCGCGCGGTCCCTTTGACCGCGCCCTGATCCGCCCGCGGGGTCGGGCCGCCAAAACCGGCCCCGCGGGCGCACCACCTCGCATCAGAAGATTTCAACACACGAGGAGTGGGAGACGACGATGAGCAAGGCTCCGGCCCGGGTCCGCGGCATGAACGCCGCTGCCGCCGCTGCGGCCGACACCGCTGCCGCAGATACCGACATCAACAGCGGCGGCACCTTCAACGGCTATTTCGGCGATGCCGAGCACGACGGCGACGACACCATCGTGATACCCGCGGTGCGGGCCGGCTCGGGCGGCGGCGGCGCCGATCACGGCAAGCCCACGAAGAGCCCGCGCTTCCCGCACGCGTCGATGCGACAGCTGATGCTCGCCATAGTCCTGCTCCTGGTCGGCCTGCTCATAGCCCGGTTCACTTACAGCGAGATAGCCGGGGGCCCGGCCGGCTTCGCGGGCACCATCGAACCGACGAACTCGGTGCCGCTGGACTTCGCCCAGACCGGCGAGGTCGCCCAGATCATGGTCAAGGCGGGCGACCACGTGACCGTCGGCGAAACCCTGGCCACTCTGGTCCCCGGCAGCGCGCAGGCCACTCTGCAGGACGCGCAAGCCGTCTTGGCCGCCGACAAGCTCGTGGTGCAGGCACTGCAGTCGCCCACGCTGTCACCCGCCGAGAAGCAGAACCTCAGCTTGCAAGTCGCCGCAGCCGGTGTGCAGCTGGCCAACGCGCAGCAGTCGTCGCAGAACGCGAACGGCCAGGCGCAGACCCTGATCACCCAGGCGCAGACGGTCGTGAACGCAGCCATTGCCACGTACAACGCGGACAGCACCGAGTACAACGAAGAGTGCGCCGGCGGCAATGACAACCCCGGCGGTAACCGCCACGGCGGCGGGGGCGGCGGCGGCAATTACGGTGACAATGGCGGCAACGGTGGCGACTATGGCAATAGCAATTACGGGGATGACAACTACGGGGACAACTCCACCAACGTGCAGGCCGGGGACACCAGCACCCAATGCGCGACCCTAGCCGCCCAGGTACAGAAGGACTCCGCCGCAGTCACCAGCGCCAACGCCGACCTCGCCAATGTGAAGGCGAACGCCGCAGCCCTACAAGGCACCGCGCAGAGCTCCGCAGCGAACGCCAGCGCGGCCCTCGCCTTAGCCCAGAACCAGGAGGCCACCCAGACCTCCCCGGCCTCCAGCAACCAGATCGCCACCGCCGAGGCCAACGTCGCCTCCGCGCAGACCACCGTAGACCAGGACCAGGCCGCGCTGAGCGCGATGACACTGGTCTCTCCGATCGCCGGCACCGTGGCCAACGTCGGCGGCATCGCCGGTGACCTCGACGGCACCGACGGCGTGCACGGGTTCAACGGACCGAGCGCGCTGCAGGCCACCTCGGGCCCGGCGTTCAGCCTCTTCCCGGCGGAGTCCGGAGCGAGCCAGTCCGGATCCAGCACCAGCTCGCAGCCGCTGATCTGGCTGGTCTCCCCGCAGACCTATGCGATGGCGCAGGTCAGTGAGAGCGAGATATCGAACCTGCATGTGGGCAGCGCGGCCCAGGTCACGGTGAACGCCCTCGGCAAGACCGTGAACGGCACCGTCGAGCAGATCAACCCGATCCCCGTGGACCAGGGCGGCAACGTGGAATACGAAGTGCGCCTGAATGTACCCGTATGGCCGCAAGGGGTCATGATCGGCATGAGCCTCAACGTGACCTTCCCCTGAAACGGCCGTGACGTGACGTGACGTGACGACCCCTCAAGACACGACGACTCTGCAACCGGAAGGATCGCTGTGCGCCTCTCAGGCTTGATAATCCTGTTCCTCGATATAGCGTTCCTGCTCGGGATCATCCTGCACGCGCTGCGTCGGCGTTTCGACTCCTCGGACCGGGGCGTCGGCAACGTGGTGGTGCTGCCCAAGCCGCACCCTCCGTCTCTCAAGCGGGTCGGGGCGTTCGTCGCGATCGTCGTGCTGGGCAGCATAGGCCTGATCGGGCTGCGTGCCCCCGACTTGTCCAAGACCTACCGCGCGCTGGTCGCGCACATGGTCACGCCGATCCTGCCCGAGCCCGCCCTGGTGGACGCGTACGTAACCCACCTGCGGCCGGTCATCCCGTTGAGCTTCCTGGCCTTCTCGGTCGCGCTGGCGGCTACCATCCACGCCACGCCGGGCCGCCGGATCATGATCGTCCTGCACGCCCCGCTGGCGATCATGGCATCAGTGGTCGCTGACACGGTGCTGACCGTGATCGGCCTCCAGACCGGCCTCTCAGTCGAGCGCTACCCGCTGCTGAGCATCTTCCTGCACTACTTGATCGCCTACGTGCTGGCCATGCGCCTGGCGCTGACCACGTACAAACTGCCCCGGCCGACTCAGGTCCCGATCAAGCGGACCGGCGACTACATCGACACCTCGATCATGGCGCTGACGCTGTTGATCGTCCTGGTGTTCACGGCCATCGGCGCGGACTACTTCGTCGGCCTGGCTGGCAACGATCCCGTGTACTACACGCTGATCCTCATCGCCATCCCGGTTTACCTCAAGTTTGGCATCTACATCGTGCTGACCATCCTCCGCTTCTGCGGAACCTGGCGGCTGCCCGAACCGGGCCCCAACCGGCCGCCGATCGACGTCATCGGACCGGCGTTCAACGAGGAGACGAACATCGTCCGCTGGGTCGAGTGCATCGACCATGCGGCGGCGGTGTACGGCGGTCCGGTGCGCCTGATCCTCTGCGACGACGGCTCGATGGACGGCACCCGCCGACTGGCCCAGGAGGCAATGGACCGCGCCTTCGCAGTGCGCGGAGAAATCATCCCGGGAACACACGTCGGAAAGTCGACCGCCCTCAACCTGGCGCTCGCGTGCTGCACCTCGGAGATCGTGATCCGGCACGACACCGACTGCGAAGTACACCCGAACTCGTTCCTCTACACAGTGCCCTGGTTCGACGACCCCAAGATCGGGCTGGTCGGCGCCTTCATGTTCGCGAAGCTCCCGTTCACCACCTGGGTCGACCGGATGCGCTCACTGGAACTCGCCGCCGGGTTCGGCCTGCCCCGACTCGCCTACGCCGTCGTCGACGCGCAGCCGTGCGTCCCCGGCAACTACACCGCGTTCCGGCGCAAGGCAGCACTGGAGATCGGCGGCTGGCCCGAGGGAATGCTGGGTGAGGACATCGACTTCACCTGCAGCTTCGCCCGGATCGGCTACCGCGCGGTGTACGACCGCCGAGTCTGGGCGTACGAGGACGTGCCCGAAAACGCCGCGCAGCTGCGCCTGCAACGCCGCCGGTGGAGCTGCGGCTCGATCTACAACTTCGCCCGGTTCAACCCCTTCGCATGCGGCTCGGCCGGTCCGCGGTTCTGGTTCGCAGAGTTCTTCAAGGGTGCGCGCCGACTGGTCCAACCGATGCAGTTCGCCGCATACCTCTTCGCCATCCAGGGCGCCTTCTTCGACACCGGCATCCGCCGGAACCTGTTCCACCTGCTGGCATTCCTCATCATCGCGAAACTGCCGATGCTGGTCCTGGTCATGTGCGCGATGTTCTACCGCGGCCTATGGCGCGCGTTCCTGTGGTGGCCCCTGTTCCTGGGCTTCATGATGATCAAACGCCTCGCCAATCTGGAGGCCCTGCTCTTGATCCAGACCAGGCCGGTCACCCCGATCTGGGCGCACAACCCGGGCCGCGTCGTGGCGAGCAACCAGGTCAGATGGCCCGTGCTGCGCCCGCACTACATCGCCGAAACCGAATCGCCGTGATGGGCGCCGCCGACGATTCATGGAGGATTCGAATCAATGAGGCGTAAAGATCGGATCGTGAGCCTGACCGTGGCTGCCGTGCTGTTCGTGGTCGCAGTGGGCTTCGGCATCGCGTGGGACATGGGCGCCTTCGACTCCCGCCGGACCCCGCCCACGGAGGCGATCAGCCCCAGCGTCTGGGCCGCTGACGCCGCGAGCAACACCCTGGTGACCAATCCGACCGCCGACCTCACATCGGACCAGATCGCCTTCCTGCGCCAGACCGCCGACCGCACCTGGAACTTCCTGTCCGGCCCCGATCTCGACCCGGCGACGCACCTGCCCCTGGACAGCCTGCCGATCACGAGCGCACCGGGCGCGAATGTCACGCTGGCCGCGCCTGCAGCAGCACAGGAATACACCAACCCGGCGCTGATCGGGACCTACCTCTCCGCGATCGTCGCCGCCAAGGACACCGGCGCGGCGTCGGCGAGCACCGCCGAGGCCGACGCCGCCGCGACCCTCGGCGAGATCCAGAGACTGGCGAAGTACGACGGCTTCCTCTTCCGCTGGTACAGCACCAAGACTGGTGAGGCCCTCAAATCCCCCAAGGGCGCGCCGATCACGAACGGATACGTCTCGACCGTCGACAACGGTTGGTACGCCCAGGGACTGCTCGTAGTCGAGGGCGCATTCCCGCAGCTCGCGTCTGAATGCAACTCGCTACTCGGCGCAATGCAGTGGCAGCTCCTGTTCGACAAAGCCGACAACGTGCTCTACAACGGCTACCAGGTCGGCGGGACCTACTCGAAGTCGACCTATGACAATGCTTACTCCGGCCCGCGGATCGCGTACTACATGGCGATCGGCAGCGGAAAGGTCCCTGGTTCGTTGTGGTGGGGCGTGAACCGCACACCGCCCGCCTCGCACCTCCAACGGCAGACCCCGCAGGGCCAGGAATCGACCTATATGGATCCGCAGAGCCGACAGGCATATTCGTTGTATGAGGGCCATTACGTCTACGACGAAATCAAGTTCGTCCCGACTTTCAACGGCAGCCTGTACCAGGCACTCGCGCCCAACCTGACGTTCCCCGAGCAGACGCTGGCACCGACCAGCCTGGGCCTCAACGACCGCAATACTGCACTAGCTCAGGGTGCTTACGGTTCCCTCAACGGCTCGCCGGTGTGGGGTTGGGCCCCGGCCACCTCGCCTGGGGTGAAAATGCGGTACACCAACTACGGCGTGCCGGATCTGGCGAGCGAGCAGGCCAAGATAAACACCTCCGTCGTGACGCCGTACGCCGCATTCCTCGCCCTGCCGGTCATCCCCGCTCAGGCGGACGCCGATATCTCGCAGATCATGACCGACTATCCGTCGATCTATACGCAGTACGGGTTCCTGGACTCAGTGAACATCACGAACAGTGAGGTGGCAGCCCGATATATGACCGTCAGTCAAATCACGATTCTGATGGCGATCGACGACGCGATTGACGGCGACCAGTTGCAGAAGTACGTCAGCGGCAGCAGCTACGTACAGACCCTCGCGCCGTATATGAGCATGGAGCAGTACTCGATCCAAGGCATCGACCTGGCCGCCGGCCCCGCTACCGCCCAGCCGCCGGTTCAGCCCATGCCCACCCGCACCCGCACCCGGCGGGTCCGCAAGACCTGAGCTGATCTGACCTGACCTGATGTGGGCTGAGCCGACCTTTAACTACGGGATCACTCGCTCCGGAGCATGGTCATTGAGTCAGCCACCTGTTACACTAGGAGTCATACTCCACGCTGTTTGACGGCCCCACACAAGGGCGTCGGTCGGCGAGTTCCCCGGTCCCACGCTCAGGAAGCCGATCGACGTGCCCGAACTCGCCCAGCCCTGGCCGTCCGCGCTCGACCAGACCCCCGTGAACGCCCGGGTCACCCCGCGCGACGACGCGATGCGCACAGCTCTAGCAGCCTTCCTCGACCTGGTGCTGGACGGCGTCGAACCCTGTGTGTTGACCGAGCTGGTCTCGGAGAGCGTCGCAGTGGACATCCTGTGCTTCCCGCCGACCGAGGTCGCACCCGTCTGGACTTTCGTCACTTCCGGGATGAGCGATCTGCCGATGGCGGTGCCGGGTTGGAGCGACTATCCCCCGTACGCGGAACTGATGATCTGCCTCGATTGGAACTGGCCGATCGGTGCGGATCTGTTTGCCAGCGAAGCCGCGTTCTGGCCTATACGGCTGCTCCGCACTCTCGCCCGCTATCCGCACACGACCGGCGCCGTGCTCGCCCCCGGCCAGACGTTCACCCAAGTCGAACTCGCCGACGACGATGAGTCTGACTCTGAGGCTGAGCCTGCCGATTCGGTCTCACGTCCGCGCCCGCTCAGCCCTGGTCTTCCGTTCACCGGCGTGCTGCTCGGCGTTCCGCTCCTCCTCAGCGACAAGGAAGACCCGCACATCATCCCGACTGAGGACGATGGCCGTGCCCTGCAAATCCTGACCATCCTGCCGCTGCACCCGGCTGAACTGGACCTCGCACGCAGGCGCGGAGTGACCGCGCTGACCGACGCCTTCGCCCGGATGGCCCGTGCGCGACCGGACGATGAGATCACCGAGCATTTCAACCCCCACCGCCCGGACGCCACGGACTTCTGAGGGGCGACGAGAGGACAAAAGCATAAAACGGACGCCTCCGGCGGGCCCTCTAAGGAAAGAGAGGGTTGCGTTGTCAGGCTGCGGTTGCGTGGGTGGTTGGGTGGGGCTCGGTTGGGGCCTTTCCTCGTCGGTCACCAAAGGCATACCAGGAACCTGACCGGGGCGCAAACGGAAAAGCTGTTTGCGCCCCGGCCAGAACCCTGGTAAGG
>Ga0302314_10001845_pt1 | contig 39524 bp, 41 predicted proteins | sample III_Palsa_N2_3_FD_200533 | JGI IMG/M metagenome (GOLD analysis project Ga0302314, IMG submission 200533) | Peat permafrost microbial communities from Stordalen Mire near Abisko, Sweden - III_Palsa_N2_3 | ecosystem: Environmental > Terrestrial > Soil > Palsa > Peat permafrost | place: Sweden... | reverse complement strand
GGAGGCCCGCACCGGCCCGCACGTGGCGCGCGGCGTCGATTGGCTGCTGGCCAACCAGGACAAGGCCACCGGCGCCTGGACCGCCTGGTCGCTCAACAAGAACCGCGACCCGAAGACGGACGTGGGCAAGTTCATGAGCGACGCGGCCACCGCCTATGCGGTGCTGGCGCTGGAGGAGAAGCGGTAGGACACACACCAACTCCGCCGAGCCGTCACCGCGCACGGCGTTAGCTGAACTAGGACGGATCGTATTTGAAGCTGACGCGCAGCTTGGTCCGGAACTGGTCGATCTCGCCGCCGGGGCCCAAGGTGATGTCGAACTCCACGACCTGGGCGACCCGAAGCTCGCGCAGGCTGCCGGCCGCGGCGCTCAACGCCTCGCGGGCGGCGTCCTCCCAGCCGGTCCGGCTCGTGCCGATGATCTCGGTGACGCGATAGACGCTCATGACGACCTCCCTTTCTGGCTCGGGGCCTTTTGCTTCGGGAATCTCGCACGGCACTCACGCGCCCTGGCGCAGAGCGGCGGAGACCTCGGGCCGCCGCCGTGTTGCAAGGCGCGCCCATACGATCGCCCGCTGAGCGAGTTAGCCGCCGGGTCCCGCCGCGAGTCAACCTGGACGGTGGTCGCCGCGGCGCGCCTTAGTAGAACACGCCGTAGTCGACCTGAACGATCTCGCCGGAGTACTCGTCGATCAGCAGCGCGTCGGGGCCGACGCGGACCCAGACCAGCCCTGACGGCGGGCCGAACAGGCCGTAGAGCCAATAGCTGGTCAGCCAGTAGTCCCGCGCGAAATAGCTCCCGGGCAGCCGCTGTCCGTAGCTCCAGTGACGCGGCGCATAGCCCGCCGGCGCGCGGTAGGCGCCGGCCTGGAAGCGGCGCGGCGCCTGTACGTTGCGCCGCAGCGCCGCGACCGCGGGCGAGCGGGCCGCGGCGGAGCCGGCCGACGCACGGGCGGCTGGCGCCGCATTGCGATGCGTTGCGGCCGCGCCGGCATGACGCGTCGCCGAAGGCCCAGCGCTGCTCGCCTGCCGGCCCGCGCTCCCCGCTTGTGGCCGCGAAGCGCTGCGCTCCCTGCTGCTTGCGGCGGATCGGGGCGCCTCGGCCGGCCTGGCGTTTTGGGCGCGCACCGGACTTTCCGACGGCCTGAAACTTTGGGCGGCCCGGGGCGCCTCGGCGGGCCTGGCGTTCATGGCTGGGCCTCGTGGGGCGGCGTGTCCCTCCTGGCCGGCGGAGGGGCGCGCGGCGGCGTTTCCGCCGCCGCCATGGTGCTCTTCCTGGGCTAGCGCGGCCGGCGCGGCGGCCAGCGCGAGCACGCTGGCGGCGACAAACAGGGTCTTCATCAGGTTGTCCTCCCGCCGACGATCAAACCAGCGGCGAAACGTTAACAACACCGGGGCGGGATTGTTCCGACGCTCGCGGCTGATCCTGCGGCGCTCTCGCTTTAGGCTAGCGACAGCGTGAAGCAACGCGGTCGCCAGACCCCCTCAGTCGCTTCGCGACAGCTCCCCCAACGGGGGAGCAGCCTTGTTCCAAAGCGCTCAGCCGTCACGGCCTCCGATAGACCTTCCCGTCCTTCATCACGAAATCCACGTGGCTGGCCGCCGCGATGTCGCTGGTGGGATCGGCGGGCATGGCGATCAGGTCGGCGAGGTAGCCCGTCTTGATCCGGCCGAGGTCGGCGGCATGGCCGATGACGCCGGCGTCGGTCGCGGTCGCGGCGGTGAGCGCCTGGATGGGGGTCATGCCGTCGCGGACCATCCATTCCAGCTCGCGCCAGTTGGTCCCGTGGGTGAACACCCCGACGTCGCTGCCCAGGCCGATGGTCACCCCGCTCTTCATCGCCAGGCCGAACGCGGTCCGCGCCGCGATCATGGACGGGGTCGGCGGCGACTGGCCGGGTAAGTAGTGCTGGAAATATTCGCTGGTCGCAGCGACCGCGGTCAGGGTCGGCATATAGGTGATATGGCGCTGGGCCATCAGTCGAAAGGTCTCCTCGGTCCCGCCATAGCCGTGCTCGATCGTATCGACGCCGGCCAGCGCGGCGCGGCGCATGCCTTCGTTGGTGACGGCGTGGACGGCGACGGGCCGGCCGAGGGAGTGGGCGGTCTCGACAGCGGCCTTCAGCTCCTCGATGGAAAAGGTCGCCACGGCCTCGCCGTTCGGGCCGTCGCGGTAATCGGCATAGAGCTTGATCCAGTCGGCGCCGCGCGCCGCTTGTTGTCGCACCGCGCTGACGATCCCGTCGATCCCGCTGGCCTCCTGGGCGCCTTGCGGCAGGTCGATGTCGGGGCGGTACTGCCGCACCGCCGGGCCGTAGGAGCCCTCGGCCACGATGGCGCGGGTGGCGACGAACAGGCGCGGGCCCGGGATCATCCCCTCATTGATCGCCCGCTTGACCGCGACGTCGGCATAGCCCGCGCCCTCGGTGCCCAGGTCGCGCAGCGTTGTGAAGCCGGCCATCAGCGTGGCCTCGGCCTGCTTGCCGGCGCGCAGGGTGCGATATTCCGGCGGCTCCTTCAGCACCTGATCGTCCCACAGCGTCTCGTTATAGGGGTGCAGCAGCAGATGGGAGTGCAGGTCCATCAGGCCCGGGATCAGGGTCTGGCCGGGCAGATCGACCATCTGGACACCGGCGGGCGCGGTCACAGCCGCGGCGGGGCCGGCCGCCACGATGCGTTGGCCCTGGACCAGCACCACCCAACCGGGATGGACCGGCTCGTCCGGCGTCCAGACCTGGGCTGGCCGCAGCAGGATCGCGGGGGACGGTTCAGCGGCGGCGACGCCCGCGATCAGCGCGACGGCGACAGCGAACAGGGCGCCGGCGACGTGACTTCCGACGATGCGAATAGGCGTCATGGCTGCGCTCCCCAAAAAGGTCCGGCCCGTCCTTAACCCGATCCCGCCGCGACGGCACGCGGACATCGCGGACCGGCGCGCCGGGCTCGTCACGGGCGCGCGCCTACATTATCAGTTCAGCTGGTGAGCCGCCGCGCCGCGGCGGCGCCCGGACGCGGAACAGTCTGACCGATGGCGGATCAGTCGATCGAGGATCTTCGGCGAGCTTGGGCGAGCGGCGACGCCGCCGCGCTGACGCGGCTGGGCGAGCGGCTGCTGAACAGCGACCCGCCCGCCGCGATTGACGAAGCGGCCGATGCGCTAAACCGAGCGACGCAACGCGGCGGCGTCGACGCGCCGGCGCGGCTGGCGATGCTGTTCGCGATGGGCGCGGGCATGATCCAGAACTGGACCGCAGCCCTTGATCTGCTGCGGATCGGCGCCGATCGCGGGTCGCGCGCGGCGCAGGAGCAGCTCCTGGTGCTGGCGGGGGTGGACACCCGGCCACCCGGTGACGCGCCTGACGGACCCGACCGTTGGGCGCGCCTGCGGGACTCCATCGACATCGGCGCGTGGGGCCGTCCCAGCCCACAGGAGGTGCTGTGCAGGTCCCCTCGAATCTACCGCCTCGACCCGTTCATCTCTACGGCCGCCTGCGATTGGATCATTGCGCGCGGCGACGGTCGGGGCGTTCGGGCGCGCGTCTTCGATCCGCTCGACCACGGCGTGCGGGAGGAGGAGGCGCGAACCAACAGCGCGGTTGAATTCAAGCTGGGCGACATGGACGTGGTCATGGCCATGCTCCGCTTCCGCGTCGCGGCGGCGGTGGGGGTCGATGCGAACATGCTCGAGCCGCCGCAGGTGCTGCATTACAAGGTGGGCGAGCGCTTCGAACCGCATTTCGATTTTTTCGACAGCGCTCTGCCCGGTCACATCGCGGAACTGGCTGAACGCGGCCAGCGGATCGCGACCTTCCTGGTCTATCTCAACGCCGACTTCGACGGCGGAGAGACAGAGTTTCCCATTCTGGGCCAACGCCACAAACCGCCCGCCGGCGGCGCCTTGTGGTTCGCCAACGTCCAGCCGCCCGGCACGCCCGACCGTCGCACCCTGCACGCGGGCCTCGCCCCCACGCGCGGCGAAAAGTGGCTGCTGTCCCAGTGGATCCGCAAGCCGATCTGATGATCAGGCGACCTTCGCCGTCATCGGCCCCGCGACCACCACCGCCAGCTCGGCCAGCAGGCCTCGCCAAGCCTGATCATAGGCCAGCGTCCAGTCCTCGCCGAGCAACTCGCGGAATGTCTCGACCACCGTGGCGAAGAAGGTCGCGAACACGGCGGGTGGGACGCCCAGGTTCTCGTGATTGACCACTTCGCAGGCGATCAAATTGGCCGAATAGGCGCGACGTCCGATGAAGTCCAGGAACACCTCGAGCACCTGATACAACATCTGGCCCTTGACGCTGTCGTCGGTGTCGCGAACGAACAGCGCGCGCATGTCGGGGTTCTGGGCGAACAGCCGCTCATACACCAGAGGCGTCGGGTCGGCGCAGCGCTCGGCGACCCGTTCCAGGGATTCGGTGATCAGATCCGCGTCCATGCCCTGCCCTAGATCAAGGGCAGGCTACCACATCCCCGGCCAGATCGCGCAAGCGCGCGATGTGACGCCTCGCGCCTACTGGGAGATGTAGGACGACTGGGCCAGGAACTTGTTGGTCAAGGTCAGGAAGCCGGTGGCGATGTCCGTCGAATTGACTGCCTGGAAGTAGTAGCCGGTCGAGGCGCAGTTGGACAGCGCGGTGCTGACCACGCTGGTCGAGCCCGGGCCACCCGGATAAATCACATGACGCACCGTCTTTTCGTAGGGCTGCACGTTCGGGTCCATGCCCGTGAGCGGGACGTATGGGGTCTCCAGCACGGCCAGGACGACGCCGTTGCTCTTGATCTGGTTGCACTGCGACTGGCTGATCGTGGTGGCGTAGCCGCCGTAGGTGGTTGGGTTGTAGTTCCAAGCGCTGTCATAGCCGGTGCTGGTGCCGGACCAGTTCAAGTTGCGGTCGGACTGCAGGCCGTCGGTGACCAGGATCATGAACTTCAGAGGCGACGAGGCCGACGAGCCGTTTCCGTTCGATCCGATCGTGGTGATCAGCGACGACATCGCATTGGAGAGGTGAGTGTCGAGCCCCGGCGTCACCGACGCCACGGCCGCCGTCGCCGCCGAATAGGTCATATTCGTCGCGCCCCAGGTATGAACGCTGTCATCGAACGACAATACGTTGAAAAGATAGGTGTTCTTGGCCAAGGTCGTGTTGCTCGCCGCCTCGGTCTGAATGCTGCTGATCAGTTGCGTGGCGGCTGACGTCATCACGTCGAACCGCGTGGTCGCGCCCGCCGTGTGGGCGTTGGCCAAGCCCTGCGAGACGTCGGCGCCGGTGGTCGAACCGCCCAGGTCATGGCAAGCGAAGGCGCATGGCGGGTTGTCGCCCGCGAATGCCGGGCCTGGATCATTAGGCTCCATCGCGTTCCAGTTGGGGTAGTTCGTGGTCGTCACGCCCTTGACCTTGGTCGTGGTGCTGTAGCTCATCCAGTTGGCGATCAGCGTCACGTCACTGGTGGTCGCGCCGACGATCATCGAGGCGGAGCTGTCCATGACGATGTTCAATTGCATCGTCGCGCCGAAACCGATGACGGTGACGGCCTTGGCGTTGACCGTCGGCGTGCCGTTGCCGCAGATCGAGGGCAATACGGCCGCCAGCGAGCACGCCGTCGGCGCGGAAGCCCCGATGGTCACCGTGTCCGACTTCAAGGTCGCGCCGCTATCGGTGCAGTCGTTCTGGACCGGGGCGCAGACGTGGAAATCGGTGATAGTCGGGGTGTTGCCCTTGTAGTTGGCGGTCAAGGTGGTCTGGGCCAGCGTCTTGAGCGTCGCCTCGGTCGTGTTCGGGTTGGCCGCGGTCGCGGCAGCGACGGCCAGAGAGGCGGCGTCCGCCGCGTCCTGCAGGTCCGACTTCGAACCCACCGCCAGCGAAAAATCGATCGAACCGACGACGACCAGCAGGATCACCGGCAAGGTCAAGGCCAACATCGGCGCCATGGCGCCGCGCCGGGTGTCCAAAAAGCCGCGGAGGGCGCTGAGGGGACGAGAGACGATCTTGAAAAGCCGATGCATCTGCATGTCGCGCCGTGGGTTCGTGGTTGCGGTCAAACACCAGCGACGACCGGATAGACTCCGACCCCGCCTTCAACTTGACAGCACTAAGCCCCACTGGTGTCGGACTCTTTAACGGTTATGGTTTCGATCAAATAAACCACGCCTGGAAACAATATTAATATCAGATAACCTAATTATATATTTGGCGGCCGCCAAACGTTATCAAGCTAAGTTGAAATATTCAGGCTGCTTCGAACGTAACAGGGAGTGATTTTATCCCGTTAATGAAATTCGATCGCAGGCGTCTGGGCGGGCCAGCCGGTTTCAAATCTTTCAGACGCAAAAATAATTCTTCATACGCCACGCGCAACTGCAGCTCCGCAAGCCGCTGGCCCAGGCAGACATGTTCGCCATAGCCGAAGCCTAGGTGCTTGCCGGCGCCGGCCTTGGCGGTGCGCCCGATGTCGAAGCGGTAGGGGTCTTCGAACACGGCCTCGTCGCGGTTGGCCGAGGCGTACCACATCACCACCTTGTCGCCCGCGCGCACCTGGGCCCCGCCAATCTCAGCGTCGCGGGTGGCGGTCCGGCGCATGTGCAGCACCGGACTGACCCAGCGCACGATCTCCTGCGCCATGTGCGGCAAGATCGCGGGTTCGGCCATGGCCCGCGCTCGCTGGTCGGGGTTCTCGTCGAGCGCGATCAGGCCGCCGGAGATGGAGTTGCGGGTGGTTTCGTTGCCGGCCACGACCAAGAGGATGAAGGTCGCCAGATAGCGAGGCACGCTCATCTCGGTCCCGTCCTGGGCCGCCTTGACCAGCATGGAGATCAGGTCCGGTCCCGGCTGGGCGGTCCGCTCGCCCCAGACCCTAAGCGAATAGGCCGCCATGTCCTGGATGCACGCGCCCATATAGTCGGGGCTGACGCGCAGCTCCGGATCGTCCTCGCCGATCACGGCGTTGGACCATTCGAACAGCTTGTCGCCGTCGGCTTCGCAGACGCCAAACAGTTCGGCCAGGGTCTGGATCGCGTAGGGCGCGGAAAAGCTGGACACGAAATCGATCGGCCCGACCTCGGCGCGCGCCTTGTCGATCATCGCATCGATCAGCACCGTGGCCCGGCGGCGGATGCCGGCTTCCATATCGCGCAGGCGCGGCGGGGTGAAGCCGCCCATCACCATGCGCCGATAGTCGACATGGCGCGGCGGATCCATCGAGATCATCGAGGCCTCGATTTCCTCCCCGCCCATGGTGTTCTCATTGAAGATCCGGTGGCCGCCGTTGTGTCGCGCGGAGGAGAAGGTGAGCGGATCGGCGGAAACGGCGACGATGTCGGCGTGACGGGTCACCGCCCAAAAGCCGGCGCCGTCGGTTTCCGGGTTCCAGTAGACCGGATCGTGTGCGCGCAGCCAGGCGAACGTGTCGTGGGGCAGGCCGGGCAAATAGAGATCCGGATCCTTCAGATCGATCGATTTGAGATCATCGTGCGCCTGGACGGTCATTGGCATGGCCTTTGCCTTTTGGGGGTCCTTGAGAGACTATGCCTCGCGTGGCGGGACTGACAATGCGCGCGGCGATCAATTGAAACCGAACGCCGTATCGCCGTGTCGCCGGCGACCTGGAGCCGCGATGATAGAGACCCTCCCCACCCGGCCCGCCGCCAGCGACCTCGTCGTCGCCGCCGAAGCGTTGGCGGGGTTCGCGGCGTTCCAGGGCCAGCTGTTGGGCCAGAGCCAGATCGTCTGGGGCGAGCATTGCTCGGAATGCGCCTATCCCAAATGCTATGAGACCTGCGCCTTCTATACGCCCCGCCCGGATCTGCATTGCCGGCGCTTCGAGGCTGGCATCGAGGTGGTCCAGGCCGGCGGCGCTGGGCGGCTGCACCGGATACGCTTTCGTCAGTGGGGAAAACTGGAGGGACGCGGGGCGACCGCGATCACGCCCATGGCCCGAGCGAGCGGACGAGACCGGCGCGATGCCCTGGTGGCCCGAGCGGTGGCGTCCGCGCCGGCGCCCTATGCGGTGACGCGCAAACTGGCGGCCAGGTGGAACGCCTACAAAGAGGCCCGCGCGCTGCGGGCCGGCGCAATCGCCCCCGATGCCTTCGCGGTCGAGGCCTGGGCGGCGGATGGCCTCAGTCACCCCTTCACCCTGACCGTGCTCAATGTCGGCGAGACCATCGGCCGGATGTTCCAGGCCCGCTTCGAGGCTGGGCCCGACTATCAGCGGCTGATCGTGCCGATCGGAGACATTCAAAGCCAGGTCGATCTGGCGGCGCCATTCCTGATCCAGATCGAACCGATCGGCGAGGCCGCGGGACGCGACGTGGTGTTCGGGGTTTGCGATTTCGTGAGCTTCAAGACCGAGCCCGTCGCGGCCAAGGCCGGCGCGGATGTCCGCCCGGTCAAGGTCGTGGTTTGGGATCTGGACGAGACGCTGTGGAGCGGAACCCTGGCCGAGGACGGCGCCGAGGGCGTGCGCGCGCGGCCGGAAGCCGTGGCCGCCATCAGGGCGCTGGACGAGCGCGGCGTCCTGCAGTCCATCGCCAGCAAGAACGACGCGGCCGAAGCCATGGCCGCCCTGGCCGGGCTGGGGCTGGCGGATTTCTTCCTGCACCCCCAGATCCATTGGAATCCCAAGAGCCAGTCGGTGGCCCGGATCGCCGCGGCGCTGGACCTTGGCGTCGACAGTTTCGTGTTCATCGACGATCAGCCGTTCGAGCGGGCCGAAGTGGGCGCCAGCCATCCGGCGGCGCGGCTGCTCGCACACACCGATGTGGCGGGGATGCTGGACCATCCGTGGTTCGACCTGCCGGTGACGCCGGAGAGCCGCCGGCGGCGGGCGATGTATCAGGCCGAAGCCGCCCGGGCCGAGGCTTTCCAGTCCACCGGCGACGACTATCTGCGGTTCCTGCGGGATTCCGCGATCGAGATTCAGGTTCGCACCCTGTGCGCCGCCGACGCCGAACGGGTCTACGAGTTGTCCCAGCGCACCAATCAGCTGAATTTCCGCGGCGCCAAATATGCGCGGGAGGACGTCCAGGCGATGTTGGCGGACAATCCGGATCTGCTGCGCCTGACCATCCGCTGCACCGACCGGTTCGGCGATTACGGCCTGATCGGCTTCGTCGTCGTCGACCTGCGTCTGGGCGAAATCACCGACCTGTTCATGAGCTGCCGGGTGCAGCGCAAGCGCGTGGAGCAGGCGGTGTTCGCGTTGATCGCCCGCGAGACGCAGGCGCGTCGGCACGCCTTGCTGGCGGTGCGACACCGACCGACCGAGCGCAATGGCGCGGCGCGGGCGATGCTGGCCGAACTCGGCTTCAGCCCCGCGACGGCCGAGGCTGATGGCGAGGTCTGGCGGCGCGAGGCCTCGCGTCCGTTCGAAGACAGCGACGTGGTGCGAGTCCTGGCCGATTCCCTGGCCGAGGCGGCCTGAGGTGGCGCGCCTTAGCCTGACGCACCGGGTCAACAACGTCCTGACCCGCAACATCCCGGTCAAGCTGATCCGCAGCCGCTTGGACCGGCCGGTCGCCAGCATCACCTTCGACGATTTTCCGCGGTCAGCCTGGCGCGAGGCCGGACCGATCCTGGAGCGGCACGGCGCACGGGCGACCTACTATGCCGCCGGGCGCTTTTGCGGCCAAAGCGAGGACGGGCTCGACTATTATACGCCCGAGGATCTGACCGCGATCCGGGACGCGGGTCACGAGATCGGCTGCCATACCTTTTCGCACCAGTACGGGACCGGGGTGTCGTCCAAGGCGTTGGACGAGGATGTGGCCCGTAACCAGACCTTCGTCGCCGGCCTTTTGGGCGACTATCCGCTGAGCAGTTTCGCCTATCCCTATGGCGACGTCTCGCCGCGCACCAAGCTGCTGTTTTCCAGCCGCTTTCCGACCAGCCGCGGCATCCGCCGGGGGGTCAACGCCGGCCTGATCGACCTGGCGCAACTGAAGGCCATCGGGCTGGAGCACCAGGCCTGGAACCCCACCGCGATCGAGGCCGCCGTGGCCCGGGCGTCGCGGCGCAACGGCTGGATCATCTTCTTCACCCACGACGTCAGCGACGACCCCAGCCCCTTCGGCGCGACCCCGGAAATGCTGGACCATGCGCTGAGCGCCGTGCGCAAGGCCGGCATCGACATCCTGCCAGTCAAGCACGCCCTGGCGCGGGTGGCGTTTCAGTAGGGGCCGGCGCGGACAGCTGGGTTTGCGGGATTCCCCAGGAAAGTGCGTTCAGATGAGCGTCGAAGTTCCACTCGACCTTTGAGACGCGCGCATGGCGCAGACCGCCGACGCATCCATAGACGGCGCGGCGCGTTCTCTTGAGCGACGCGGGCTAGCTGCTCATTGTGGGCCGGCGAGCGGCGCCGGCGGCTTTGCCGCCATGGAGATCCCGATGAAAACCCTAGCAACGGCGTTGGGCCTGTCCGCGGGCCTGTTGAGCCTGGCCGCCTGCGCCGATGGCTACCACGACCGGGCCGCCGGCTTCTACGGCCAGCCCGTAGCCTATGAGAGCGGCCCCGCCGCGGTGGGCTACGACGGCTATTATGACGACTATTACGGCGCTTTCTACGACGGCTATTGGGCCGGTGACGGCGGCTTCTATTATACCGACGCGCCGGGCCACCCCTACCGCCGCGACGCCGCCGGCCACTTCCGCCACGACGCTGCTGGCGGCTACCACGCCGTGCATGGCGGCCAGCACAACCAAGACGACCACCGCTAAGGGCGCCTAGGGCGGTACCTCGCGGCGCCATCCGCGCGATATCCGCTTCCTCGCCTGCGCGGGTTGCGACTTTCAGGCCGCAAGCTCGATTCCGGTGACGACCGAGGCGGCGCGGCGCTGGCGGAAAGCTGAGCGTCGGCCTTGATCGGCGATCGACGGCGTGATTGATGTCGGCCATCCGGGCAAAGCGGCGGGGCAAGCGACTGATTGAGCTCGTCTTACGGTTCGTGACGTTAGGCAGCGTATTGGTCGGCGCCGCGGCGATTTTCATCGCCTTGAGAAACAATACGCGGCAGTTGGGTGCTCAGATATTTCTGTCCTACTCGGACAGGATCCATAAGCTCAGACTGTCCTTGCCCCACGATTACTACGATAGTCGGCTAGCCGGGGGCGCGGATGGCGTACTCAATCCCGAGACGCGGCGGTTTGTTATCGAGATCCTTCAACTGGTGTTCGAGCTGCACGCGCTCAAGCGTCATGGTTATGTCGACAAGCAAATCTGGCGGGTCTGGGAGCCGGATATCGATCGGCTGCTGCGCAGCCCCGCCGTTCGGCGCGAATGGCCCTCGCTCGAGCGCGAATTCGCGACGCATCCCAAGTTCGTGACGTGGGTCGAGCAGAGGCAAGGCTCGGCCGGCGCCGGCCGCCCGGTCACATCCGAACAGGACGAATAGCGCGCCTGGCGGACCCCGCCGCGCCTAGGCCTGGGGCATCTCGAAGACCGGCCGCACTTCCACCGAGCCGTACTGAATCGCCGGGCACTGCTTGGCCCAGGCCAGGGCCGCGTCCAGATCGGGCGCCTCGATCACATAATAGCCGCCAAGCTGCTCCTTGGTTTCTCCGAACGGCCCGTCGTGGATCTGGACCTCGCCGCCGGACGCGCGAACGGTGGTCGCGCTGGCGGTCGGTTGCAGCCGGTCGCCCGACACCATCGCGCCCGCCGCGACCAGGGCGCCGGTGAAGGCCTGGAACGCGCCCATGACAGCCTGGATCCGCGCCTGGGTCATAGCCGCGAGCGCGCCTTCTTCGCTATAGATCAGCAGCATATATTGCATCGAAACCCGCTCCCATGGTTCGCCGCGCCGATCGCGCCATCATAGACGCACGAAGCTCGATCGTTTCGACAGGCGCCGGGAATTTTTGTCCAAACCCTCGCCAAGGACGGCGTGCAGCGCGGTTTCACCAATGCTATGGGAACGTATTGGCGGGCGCTCAGCTTCACTCGTCGCGACGCCGAATCCCGTTAGGGTCGCCTGTTCACAGCCAGCGCGGGAGCGTGATTTCATGACGGCTCAGGCCATCGTCATCGTCGGGGCGACGGGAGACCTGGCGCAGCGGATGCTGTTTCCGTCACTGTATTTTCTCGACCGCGAGGGCTTGCTGTCGAAGGATTTCCGGATCATCGGCGCCGCCCGCGCGAGCCTCAGCGAACACGACTTCAAGGCCAAGGTCGAACAGGCGGTGCGCGAGCGGGCGGACGGCTATTTCGACGACGACGCCTGGCGGCGTTTCAGCCATCGCCTGCATTATCGCGTGGTGGACGCCGACGACGCGGCGTCGTTCCAGAACCTGGTCGAACCGTTGGAAAAGTTCGAGGAGGTGATCTTCTATCTCTCGACCTCGCCGAACCTATTCGGCGCGATAAGCCAGCATCTGAAGAAGGCGGGCCTGGCCAAGCCCGACAGCCGGGTGATCGTCGAAAAGCCGATCGGCCACGACCTGGCCAGCTGTTGCAAGATCAACGACACGCTGGCGCGGGCCTTCACCGAACGGAAGGTGTTCCGGATCGACCACTATCTGGGCAAGGAGACCGTCCAGAACCTGATCGCCCTGCGCTTCGCCAACGCCTTGTTCGAGCCCTTGTGGAACAAGGTCTCGATCGAGCATGTGCAGATCACCGTCGGCGAGACCGTGGGGGTCGAGGGCCGCTGGTCCTATTACGACGACTACGGCGCGCTGCGCGACATGGTGCAGAACCACGTGTTGCAGCTGCTCTGCCTGGTGGCGATGGAGCCGCCCGCCAACCTCGATCCGGATTCCGTGCGCAACGAGAAGGTCAAGGTGTTGCGCTCGCTGCGGCCGATCACCGGACGCGAGGTCGAGCGGCGCACCGTGCGCGGCCAGTATCGCGCCGGTGTGGCCGAGGCGGGCCGCGTCCCGGGCTATGCGGAGGAAGCCGGCGGCGCGGCCAGCGACACCGAGACCTTCGTCGCCCTGCAGGCCAATATCGACAACTGGCGCTGGGCGGGCGTGCCCTTCTATCTGCGCACTGGCAAGCGGCTGCCCAGCAAGAATTCCCAGATCGTGATCCAGTTTCGCGACGTGCCCCACTCGATCTTCGCCGGCGACGAGCTGATCGCCAACCGCCTGACCATCCGCCTGCAGCCGGAGGAAGAAATCTCGCTGTCGCTAATGAACAAAACGCCCAGCCTGGACGGCCTGCAGCTGCGCCCGGTGGCGCTGAACCTCAGCCTGACGGACGCGTTCAAGGAACAGGCGCCGCGCCGGCGCATCGCCTATGAGCGGCTGCTTTTGGAAGCGATCAAGGACAACCAGACCCTGTTTGTGCGCCGCGACGAGGCAGAGGCCGCGTGGACCTGGATCGACGCCGTCGTGGCGGGCTGGGAGCACTACGCGTTCAAGCCCACCGGCTATGCGGCGGGAACCTGGGGGCCGGCCGGCGCCTTCGCCCTGACCGAACGCAATGGGCACAGCTGGTATGAGTGAGGCGCGCGCAGCCGTGATCGTCGCACCCGAGGAGCGGCGCTTCGAGACCCGGGCCGAGCTGAACCAGGCTCTGGCCGATGAGGTCTTCGCGCAGCTAGGTGAGGCCGTGACCGCGCGCGGCGGCGCCTGCCTTGTGGCCTCCGGCGGGACGACGCCCGGGCCGCTCTACGATCTGCTGTGCAAGATGGCCGCGCCCTGGGAGCGAGTGACGGTGACGCTGGCCGACGAGCGGTGGGTGGGGCAGGACAACCCCATGAGCAACGCCCGGCTGGTCCGTACCCGGCTGATCCGCGACCGGGCCTCGCGCGCGAAGTTCGTCGGCCTGATGACCGGCCAAGCCGAGCCGGAACTGGCCGAGGCGGATGTCGATGCGGCTTTGCGCGCGATCGCCCGCCCGTTTGACCTGGTCCTGCTGGGCCTGGGCGAGAACGGCCACACCGCCTCGCTGTTTCCCCACGGACAGGGTCTCGCCGCGGCGCTGAACCTGGCGGACCCGGCGCTGGCCCGCGCCGTCCGTCCGGTCGCGCCGGACGATCCTGTCCCGCCGCGTATGTCGCTGAGCCTGCGCGCGATCCTGGACAGCCGCCGGATCGTTCTGTTGTTCACCGGCGAGGCCAAATGGGCGGTCTACCGCCAGGCGCTCGAGGCCGACGACGCCCTGGCCATGCCGGTGCGCGCCGTGCTGCACCAGAGCCAGACGCCGGTTCAGGTCTGGTGGGCGCCGTGAGCGTCCAGCCGCCACGGCGCGTTGGCGCCCTGATGCGGGTCGGACCGGTGATCGCCGTCCTGACCATCGAGCGAGAGCGCGACGCCATCCCGCTGGCGCGCGCCCTGGCGGCGGGCGGCGTCAAGGTGCTGGAGGTGACGCTCAGGACCGCGGACGCCTTGGCGGCGATCTCGGCCATCGCGCGCGAGGTCCCCGAAGCGATAGTCGGGGCCGGAACGGTGCTGGGCCCGCGAGACCTGGAGCGCGCCGAGCAAGCCGGCGCCCGGTTCGCGGTCAGTCCGGGCCTGACCGAACCGCTGCTCGAGGCCGCGTCGGAAAGCGCCCTGCCCTTCCTGCCCGGCGTCGCCACCGCCTCGGAATTGATGCGCGGCCTAGACGCGGGGCTGGAACATTTCAAGTTCTTCCCTGCAGAAGCCGCTGGCGGCGCGGCGGTGCTGAAGGCGCTGCACGGCCCGTTCGCCCACTGCCGGTTTTGCCCCACCGGCGGGATCACGCCCGCCAATGCCAGCGTCTACCTGGCCCTGCCCGGCGTCCTCTGCGTCGGCGGGGGCTGGCTGGCGCCCGCGGATGCGATCGACGCGGGAGACTGGAGCCGCATCACCGATCTGGCGCGCGCGGCGAGCGAACTGGCCTAGGAACGCCGAGCTTGGCCGCGCGTTAACCGACCGCGACAATCGGTCGCGGATTTGGAGGCCCGGCCATGATTAAATGGGCTTTGATTTTTCTGGTGGTCGGCTTGATCGCCGGCCTGCTCGGCTTCACCGGCATAGCGGGCGCCTCGTTCGCCGTCGCCAAGCTGTTGTTCTTCTTCGCCATCGCGATCTTCCTGATCCTGCTGGTTCTGGGGATGACGATCTTTCGAAGAGCGGTCTGACCGCCGATCCTTCAGCCGAGCAACGCTCGAATCGGTTGCCTTTCCGGAGGCGGCGGGCTTAGCACCCCCGTATCGGAAAAAAGGACACCGCCCATGAGCGAGGCTCGGCTGATCGACGGCAAGGCGTACGCCGCCAATCTGCGCCAGCGCGTCACCACCGAGACGGCCGCCCTGGTCCGCGATCACGGCGTCAAGCCTGGCCTGGCGGTGGTGCTGGTCGGCGAAGATCCGGCCAGCCAGATCTATGTTCGCAGCAAGGGCGAGCAGACCCTGGAAGCGGGCATGCATTCGCTGACCATCCGCCTGCCGGCCGAGACCAGCCAGGCCGAGCTGTTGGAGGTGGTCGCCGGGCTGAACGCCGATCCGGCGATCCACGGCATATTGGTGCAGTTCCCGGTGCCGCCGCACATCGATCCGGCGGCGATCCAGTCCGCCATCGATCCGGACAAGGACGTGGACGGCCTGAACCCGATCAACGCGGGACGCTTGGCGACCGGCCTGCCCGCCCTGACCGCCTGTACGCCGGTCGGCTGCATGCTGCTGTTGCGCGACGCCCTGGGCGAGCTTCGCGGCAAGCATGCGGTGGTGGTCGGCCGCTCGAACCTGGTCGGCAAGCCGATCGCCCAGCTGTTGCTGCAGGCCGACTGCACGGTGACCATCGCGCATTCCCGCACCGTCGATCTGCCGTCAGTGACCCGGCTGGGCGACATCCTGGTGGCCGCAGTCGGGCGCGCGGAGATGATCCGCGGCGACTGGATCAAGCCGGGCGCGGCGGTGATCGACGTCGGCATGAACCGCATCCCCTCGCGCCGGCCCAAGGCGGCCGCGGCCGGCAAGACCATCGTGGTCGGCGATGTGGCGTTCGAGGAGGCAAGCGCCATCGCCGGCTGGCTGACGCCGGTCCCCGGCGGGGTCGGCCCGATGACCATCGCCTGTCTACTGCTGAACACCCTGACCGCGACGCGGCGGCGGCTGGGGCTGGAGGACTAGCTGAAACCGCCAATCGGCGGGGTCACCGCATGGCGACGCGGATCGTCAAGGCGTTGGCATCGGCGACTTCGGCAAGCAGGGGCTGGTTCAACCGCCGGACCGCCCGCCCGATCACCGCTTTGCGGCACTGATCGAAGGCGGAGATCCGAGGTGCGTCGCGATAATCGGGTGTTCCGCCGCAGGCTGGAACGGACGCCGCCTCGATCCGCTCGAACAGGGTCTGCGCATCGGCGGGACGTTGCAGATCGAGGTCGTCGGAGCGAACAGAAACGAAGGACGGCGCGCCAATGGTCCGCGGCAGACCCGCGCCGCCGACAGCCACGCCGGCGGCGCCGACGGTGACGGTCATTGCTAAGGCCATGACGGCATGCAACGCGATCATGGTGCGTCTCCTTCGAGAACGGGCTCCGGGCTGTTAACCAACTCCCTGCGTTACGAAACTAACGGCGCCTTGGATCACCGACCGCGTCGGCGCGGTCAGAACCGCTCGCCGACCATCTCCTCGCTCTTGGCCCACAGCGCCTTGGCGTGGTCCGGGTCCAGCGCGTAGCCACGGACCCCGCCGCGGACGTCCCCGCCCTCCACAAGCTCCGCCACGTGACAGTCTTCGCAGTAAAGCCCCCCGACCGCGTCGGCGGACGCAACGACGCCGGCCCAGACCGAGGTCGCGGCGCCTTGCGGGATGGTTTTCCAGCTGAACGCCGGCGCGCCGGAGGCCGCATTGGCGGTATTGATGTTGGCGAGCAGCTGCTCGCGTATCTCGGCGGTCATGTAGCGGCCGAGTTCGGTCTGGATGCCGCCGGGGTGGACCGCGGCGGCGCGCACGCCGTTCGCCTTGTGCCGCCGGTCAAACTCCACGGCGAACAGGATATTGGCCGTCTTGGAGCGGCCATAGGCGACGAACTCAGCATAGGGCGTGTGCTCGAAGTTCGGATCCTCGAGATCGACATCGGAAAACCGGTGGCCCGCGGAGGACAGGTTGACTAGGCGGGAGCCGGGCTTCAGCAGCGAGGCGATCCGATTGACCAGCACGAAGTGGCCCAAGTGGTTGGTGCCGAACTGGGTCTCGAACCCGTCGGACGTCTGGCCCTTGGGGCAAGCCATGACGCCGGCGTTGGCGATGATCAGGTCGAACGGCCGGCCGTCGGCGTTCAAGGCATCGGCGCAGGCGCGCACGCTGGCCAGCGACGCCAGGTCGAGCTCCACCAGCTCCAATCCGCCGCCGTTCGCGGCCTGAGCGCGAACCGGCTCGGTCGCCGTCTTGGCCTTGTTCAAGTCCCGCGCGGCGCCGACCACCTGGGCGCCGTGCGCGGCCAGGGTGCGCGCGGTCTCGACGCCAAGCCCGGCTGACACGCCGGTGACCAGGATGCGCTTGCCGCTCAGGTTCACGCCTTCAAGCACTTCGTCCGTCGTGGACGTGGCTCCAAATGGTCCAGCCATGGTTTTCTCCGCTGTTTGAGTTCGTTTCAGACCGGATTGGCCCAGACCCCGCTCACGCCCAGGCGGCTTCGCGCATTGCCAAAAGCGCGCCTGGGATATAAACGGAGGGTGTCTCCGATTTATATACGGAGGGTTCCTCCGTTTATCAAGGGGTGTGTAATCGTGAGCGCCGAGGCCGGGGGGCCGATCCTTTCGACATCTGGAGAGCCGGGAGAAGACGTATCCCCAAGGAAACCGCGTGCGGACGGGCAGAGGAATCGCGAGCGTCTGTTGGAGGCGGCGAAGACAGCGTTCGCCGATGTCGGGGCGGATGTCAGCCTGGACGAGATCGCGCGCCGCGCCGGCGTGGGCATAGGTACGCTGTATCGGCACTTTCCGACCCGAGGCGCGATCGTCGAGGCGGTGTACCGCCGCGAGGTCCAGCAATTGGCCGACTCGGCGACGCGCCTCATTGCGACGCTGCCGCCTGGCGAAGCGCTCCATGCATGGATGCAGCTGTTCGTCGACTATATCGCGACCAAGAAGGTCATCGCTCCGGCCTTGGGATCGATCGTGGGCGGCGTATCGGAACTCTATGCATTGTCGGGCGCGCGGATCACGGACGCCATGACCCGGCTTGTGGAAAGCGCGATCGCCGGTGGCGACATCCGCGCGGACGTCGATCCGGCCGATGTTCTGCGCGCTCTTGTCGGCTTCACCTACGGCGCCGCCGGCCCGGGCTGGCAGGCCAGCGCGCTACGGCTGATCGACATTCTGATGAACGGACTGCGACCGGCCGGCTGAGCGTTCGCATGCGCGTCAGCGCGCAACCGCCGCCGTCGGCTCCCCCTCGATCCCCGTCCACGCCACGATCTGGCCGATAGCGTCGGTGGTGGCGGCGTCGAAGGCGGCGACAATGGCGCTGACCCGGTTGGTTTCGGCGGCCTTTTGGACGTCAAACTCTTTCTCGGCCAGCACCTGCCGGTCGCTGACCCGCACCAAAAGGCCGTGGATCCGCACCACCACAGTCGGCGCCGCATCCTTGGCGCCGGAATAGCGGGCCTCGAAGGCTTCCACGTCCAGCTTCAGACTGGCGCCGCCCGAGCCCATCTCGCCGCGCGGCACCACATGCGCGGGTCCGCCGGCGGCGTGGAAGGCGCGGTCCACCGCCTCGTCGAACAGCACGGTCGCCGGGGCGACCCAGCGGGAGCCGGCGAGATAGGCGGTCTCGGTCCCGCTGGTGGTCAAGATGACGTCGGATTGCGCGGCGCGTTCGAACACGGTCGCCGAGCGCTGCAGGTTGAACGGCGCGCTTCCCCCCGTCCCTTGGGTTCCAGCCGCCTTGGCGTCGATGGCCGGGACCGTGTCGCCGAACCGGTAGAGCTGAACCGGCGTCGCCTTGGGGAACAGGGTGATGCAGCCGCCGAGGGCCAGGCTGGCGGCCAGCAGCGCGGCCGAGGCGATCGGGCGGGGGTTGATCACGGTTTCACCTGCACTTCCTTGGCTGGGGTCTTGGAGACCAGCGCTTGGGGGTTCTGTTCAATCTCCTCGACCAGCCGGTCCAGCGACTCGGAGGTCTGGCGCAGCGAGGTGATCGCCGAGGTTAATTGCGGCAGGCCGGTGGTCGCGAAGGCGGTGGTCGGTCCATCCAGCCTGGCCACCAGGTTCCGCGCATCGACGGTCGCGGCCTTGACCTGTTCGGCGGCGTCCGCCAGGTCGTGCAGCGTACGCTTGCCGTCGCCATTGACCAGCTGAGTGCTGCTGTCGCTGAGCTGGCGGATGCTTTGCGAGGTCTGGTCGATGCTCTTCAGCGTCTGATCGGCGTCGACCAGCAACTGCTTCTGGTTGCGGACCTCAGTGGTGACGACCTGGATGTTCTGCAGCGTGGCGTTCAGGCTCTTGATGTTGTCGTCCGACAGGACGCGATTGACGCGGTTCAGCGCTTCGACGGTCGCGTTCAGCACGGTGCCGCTGCCCTCCAGCAGGCTGGACAGCGCGCCGGCGCGGCTCTTGAGGATCGGCACCGCTCCGAACGGCACGGTGTCCTTGAGCATGGGCCGGGTGTTCGCGCCAGCGGTGATATCGACATAGTTGACGCCGGTGATGCCTTGCGGCTCCAGCGTGGCGTAGCTGTCGGTGCGGATCGGCACGTCCGAGGTGATCTTCGCGCGCGCCACGACCTTGGCCGGGTCGGCCTTGTCGAGGGCGATCTTGACCACCTCGCCCACCTTGATGCCGTTGAAGTGGACCTCGCCGCCCTCTGACAGGCCCCGCACCGGCCCGACGAACAGGATGTCGTACAGCTGATAATCGCGGTGGAACTGCAGCCGCGCCAGCCAGACGCCGAACACGATCAGCCCGATGAACAGCATCAACGAGGCGAAACCCACCAGGGCGTAGTTGGCGTTTCTTTCCATCAGTGCGCTCCTCGCGCGATCGTATCCCGCGCCGATTTGATCGAGGACGCGGCGCGGCCGCGCGGACCCAAGAAATACTGCTTGATCCAGGGGTGGTCGGATTTTTCCAATTCGGCGATCGTGCCGGTCGCCACCACCTTCTTGTCGGCGATCACCGCCACGCGGTCGCAGATGGCGTGCAGACTGTCCAGATCGTGGGTGATCATGAACACGGTCAGGCGCAGGCTGGCCGAGAGGTCGGCGATCAGTTCGTCAAAGGCGGCGGCGGAGATCGGGTCCAGGCCGGAAGTCGGCTCGTCCAGGAACAGCAGCTGAGGGTCCAGCGCCAGCGCGCGGGCCAGCGAAGCCCGCTTGATCATGCCGCCGGACAGCTCCGATGGCTTGAGCGCGCCGGCCTCGGGCGGCAGGCCGGTCATGGCGATCTTGAGCTCGGCCAGGGCGGAAATCATCGATTTGGACATCCGCGTATGTTCCTGCATCGGAACCGCGACATTCTCCTTGACCGTCAGGTTGGAAAACAGCGCGCCCTGCTGGAACAGCACCCCCCAGCTGCGTTCGATGGCGTCCCAGTTGGCGGTGGTGGCCTGGTCCAGGTCTTGCCCGAAGATCTTGACCACCCCGGCCTCTGGGACCTTCAGTCCGATCAGGGTGTTGAGCAGCACCGACTTGCCCGCGCCGGAGCCGCCGACCACGCCCAAAACCTCGCCGCGCCGCACCGTCAGGTCCAGCCCGTCATGGACGATCCGGTCGCCAAACGCGGAGACCAGGCCCTTCACCTCGATCGGCGGGGCGTCCTCGTCGAGTTCGGTCCGGGGCTCTTGGTCGCTCATACGTTCAGCTTCATGTAGACCATGGCGAAGACGGCATCGATCATGATGATCGAGAAGATCGAATGCACCACCGCCGATGTCACCCGCCGGCCGAGGGACTCGACGTCGCCGCCCACCTCCATGCCCTGCCGGCAGCCGATGCCGGCGATGACAACCGCCATGACCGGCGCCTTGCTCATGCCGATCCAGAAATGGGTGGCGCCGACGCTGTCGACCATCCTTTGCAGGAAGAAATCCGGGCTGAGATCCAGCACCGCCCAGCTGACGATCATGCCGCCGGCCAGGCCGGCGAGGGTGGCGACGAAGGTCAGCAGTGGAATGGTCAGCAGCAGCGCCAAAAAGCGCGGCAGGACCAGAGCCTCGAACGGATCGATGCCCATGATTCGCATGGCGTCGATCTCCTGGTTCATCTTCATCGCGCCGATCTCGGCGGCGAAGCTGGAGGCTGAGCGGCCGGCGAGGAGAATGGCGGTGATGACGATGTTGAATTCGCGCATGACCGCGATGCCGATCAGCTCGACCGCGAACACCTGGGCGCCGAACTGGGCCAACTCGTCGGCGCCCAGAAATCCGACCACCGCCCCGATGAAGAAGGTGGTGACGGCGACGATGGGAATGGCGTCCAGGCCGGCGCGTTCTGCCAGGCTGAAGATCGCCGCCCAGCGGATTCGCCGGGGGTTGACGATGACATGCCCGACGGCGACCAGCAGATGGCCGAAGAAGGCCAGGGTCTCGTAGCCGTCGCCCAGCACCCCGGCGAGGCCTTTGCCGATCCGCACCAGGAGCTCGTAGAACGAGCGGCTGCGCCGATGCGGCACCGGCCGGGCCCGCGCCGCTGTGGTCACCAGAGCCATCAGCCGCGCGACGGTCGGCGCCGCGGCCAGCGTTTTCGGATCGAACTTGCCGCCGGTCGCGCGCACGATGGCGAACGCGCCGGCCGTATCGCAGCGGCCGATCTGGGTCAGGTCGAGGGCGACCGTCTCGGCCTGGCGCAGCACCATGCTGAGCCGGGGGCCGGCGTCGCCCAGGCTGACCGCGGTCCAGTCGCCGCTCAGAACCGCTGTCCGGGCCTCACCGGTCTGCTCGACGCTGAATTCGGCGGGGCTGTCCATCGAGGGCTCGAAGGTCCTGTTCCTGAAGACGGCTGTCGGCGACCGCAACGCTTGATCTTAGCAGAGGTTGCCGACCATGGCCTGTATATGGGATTCGCCGACGGCCCGATTGAACGAAAATGGATCCATTCAGGCGCGGTGGGCGCGGACGCGCGGGCGAGCATGGGCGTGCACTGCCGCCGGCGGGTCGTCGCAGGGGCTCCTGGAAGGACGTCGTCTATGCCGCATAGCCGCCGATCGACGCCGAGGCTGGCCCGATGTCGTTCTCCTCGTCGACATCCGTCAGGAAGCCAAAGACGGTGGCAAGAAAGGTGGCGGGATCGATCGGCTTGGAGATATGGCCGTTCATGCCGGCGGCCATGCAGATCTCGGCGTGACCTTGCATGGCGTTCGCGGTCATCGCGACGATAGGGACCTGCCCGGCCCATCCGCCGATGGCGCGGATGGCGCGGGTCGCCTGCAATCCGTCCATTTCGGGCATCTGCATGTCCATCAAGATCAGATCGAAGCGACGCGCGCTCACGGCCTCAACGGCAAGCCGGCCGTTGAGCGCGGTTTCGACGATCAGGCCAACGCTCTCCAGCAGGGTGCGGGCCAATAGGATATTGATCGCGTTGTCCTCGGCGAGCAGCACCCGGATATCCCCGGGGGGCGGCGCGACGCCAAGCGGTTGGTCCGCAGCGGCGACCGCGATCCGCTCGGCGCCCCGCGGCGCCATCAAGCCGGCCAGACTGTCGATCAGCACCTGATGACGGACGGGTTTGATCAGGAAGAGATCGAAGCGGACCTTGGCGGCGACGTCCTGGCTCAAGGGTTCGCCGATCGAGGAGGCCAGGACCAGGCGTGGCTGTCGCAGGCTCGTATCCGCGCGGATGGCGACGGCCAACTCATCGCCACTCATGCCCGGCATCATGTGATCGGTCAGCACGATGTCGTACGGATGGCCCGCCGCGTCGGCCTGGCGCAGCCGTCCCAGCGCCGCGGGGGCGGAGTCGACCTCGTCGGTGATCGCCCCCGCCGCCTGCAGCTGGCGGGTGAAGATGCTGCGGTTGAGCTCAATGTCGTCCACGACCAGGACGCGCACGCCCGTCAGGTCGCCCGACGTCTTGGTCTTGTACGCCAGCGGCGCGAGAGGCGCGTCGAGCTCCAGTTCGACCCAGAAGGTGCTGCCGCCGCCCGGCGGCGATTCGACATCGATCCGCCCGCCCATCAATTCGACCAACTGGCGGCAGATGGACAGGCCCAGACCCGTGCCGCCGAACCGGCGGGTGATCGAGCCGTCGGCCTGCTGGAACTTTTGGAACAGCTTGGAGCGCGCCTCGGGCGTAAGGCCAATGCCGGTGTCGCGGACCTCGATCCGCAGGCGGGTGCGCCCATCCGGCCGCGCACAGGCGCGCACCTCGACGGCGACATAGCCCCGATCGGTGAATTTCAGGGCGTTGGACAGCAGGTTGAGCAGGACTTGGCGGATACGGGTGGGATCGCCGCGCAAGGCCTTGCGCGCGCCATCGTCGAGATAGCAGGCGACGTCGAGGCCCTTCTCCTGAGCGCTGGGCGATAGGAGCTCTACCACATCCTCGACCACGGTCTCCAGACTGAAGTCCAGCGCCTCCAGCTCGACCTTTCCGGCTTCCAGTTTGGAGATGTCGAGGATGTCGTTGATGACGCCCAAGAGGTTGTCGGCCGAGACCCGGACGGCGTCGGCGAACTTAGCCTGCTCGGCGTTGAGGGGCGTGCGCAGCAGAAGCGCGTTCATGCCGATGATGCCGTTCATCGGCGTGCGGATCTCGTGACTCATATTGGCCAGGAATTGCGCCTTGGCCTCGGAGGCCGCGACGGCGGCGTTGCGCGCCTCGACCAGTTCGGTGACGTCCTGGACGATGCCATGCAGCTCCCACTCGCCGGTGTCCAATTGGCGCACGCCGCAAAAGGTCGAACGCACATGCTGCCAGCCGCCGTCGGCGTCCAGTCTGCGCTGGCGAAACTCGATGCTGGTCATCTTGCCGGTGACCTCGGCGAGCGCCAAGGCGGCGTCGACCCGAACCCGGTCGTCGGGATGCGGGGCGTTCACGATCTGGCTGGTGAAGGCCGGTGTCGCGGTCGAGTGCTCATAGTCCTGACCCAGCGAAAAGAGTTTCAGGCCGGGATGATATCTCCAGATCGCGAGTCCCGCGGTTGTCCGCACGAGCTCCTCGCCCCGCGTTTCGCCCCGGCTGAGGTCTTGAAACTGGAACAGATGGACGCCGTCCCTGACCCGCAGCGCGCGCACCTTGACCAGGAGCCAGCCGCCCTTGCGGGTCGACAGGCGCCAGCGGCCGGTGAATTCATGATCCTTGCCCGTCTGCCGCAGGACAGCGTCAAGGCTGGCATAATCGGTCTTATTGAGAAACGCCCGCAACGGGCGCCCCTCCGTCGCATCATCCGACCATTGCGTCGCCGAGGTCCAGGCCTTGGTGACCATGGTGATCACGCCATCCTGGACCCACACGGGCAGATCGAGCCCATGGTCGACGAACCAATCTAACGCACGAAGTCGCTCCGCCGGATCGCAACCCGAGCCGTGCGTCAACATCTTGCTCCTCGAACAGGGTGTGCGATCAGGCGATTAGATCGGCTGCGAGAGTAGATTCGGTTACGCCGCGGTCGCGGCCAAACGCCACATAGCTGGACCGGCGGCCGCGCGGGACGCTTCAGTTCGCCGTCCAGGACGGCTGGCCGATATCGATGACGCGGTTTGGGCGGCCGTGCAGGGCGACTTCGCGGAACTGGTAGAGGATCGCCGCGGTGGGCGGGTTGATCCATTGGCCGCGGGCAAACATTTTGAGGATCGGCGCGCCGTCGGGATTGGTTTCGGACCGGGGCGATTCGGGATGATCGAGTTCGGCGATCGGCAGGCGCCAGGCCTCGTGTACTTCGGTTGGATCGGGCGCCAGGATCAGTGACGCGTCGGACCACAGCACCACCGGCGTCACAACATGGCCGCCCAGGGTCAGGAAGTCGTCCAGCAATCCCAGGACCTGGTCCCGGTCGGGTCTGGACCCCCAGCTCCTCGGCGGTCTCGCGGAGGGCCGCGGCGACGGCGTCCTCGCCGGGTTCGAAGTTACCGCCCGGCAGCGCGTAGTTGCCGGCGCCGCGCCGCAAGGTCAGCGCGCGACGGGTCAGCACATAGCTGGTCTGGCCATCCAGCGGCGACAACAGGATCGCTACGGCGGCCCGGCGAAGGCCCGACGGATCGACCGCGCGTCGCTCAAATCCGGCCAGATTGGCCTCTATCCGGTCGCGAAGCCGGTTCATCCGGCGCCCACGCCCTAGTCTTCGCCGTGCAGGGCGTCGAAGGGATCGGCGCGGTGGTTCACGACCTGGTCCACGGTGACCGCCGGATAGCCCACCGAGCCCTTGGCGCTCGCCCGCCACGCCGCCACCACCAGATCGCGCAGCGCCGAGGCGCCCGCGGCCACCCGTTCGCGAACAAAGACCTGGCCGCGCGGATCGTCGCCCGTAAAGCCGCCCGCCTTCTGTAGGGTGAAATAGGGCTCCACCGTGTCGTTGGTCGCCGCCAGATAGGCTGCGGTGCAGGCCTCGATGGGCGTCTCACAGGGCAGCAGCGGCGTCATCGCGGCGCGCACCTGGTCCGCGCCGACGAAGCGGCGGACATAGTCGCCCTCGAACGCCGCATGGACCTTGTCCTGAGTGAAGCCGAGGGGGTTCGGATAAGCGCCCCAGCCGTTGTAGTGGACGCTGACATGCATTGGCTGGCTGGCGTCGCCGACATAGTGGGCCCAGACGCCCAGGTCGACCACGGTCAGCCGCTCGCGGCGGGCCAGGTCGCGCCGCAGCCAGGCCTTGCGCGCGGGATCGCGCTCGCGCGGGAGGGCCGCCTGGAGCGCCCGCCAATAGGCGAAATCCTTGGCCAGTTGCTGCCAGCCGTCGACGATGGCGTAGGGCAGATAGCCGGCGCGGGAACTGTCGGCGCCGGCGGCGCGCAGGGCGGTCTCGTAGCCGGCCCGGGTCGTCGGCAGAGCGCTCAAGTCTGGGCCGCCCAGCACGCGGCCGTTGTCGTCGACATCGACGAAGTGAGCGGGATCGCGCGCAGCGTCGTGGGTCTTGCCGGCGTCGCGCCAGCGATCCGGCTCTCGGGCCAGCTCGCCGATATCCTGGACCGCCTGGGGCGTGCGCAGGAAGGCCGGCGTCTCCGGCGGCAAGGAGGCCGCGGCGACCTGACCGATCAGCCGGTGGCCGGTCGAGCCCCAGGCCAAAGCCTGACCGGCCGGCGCAAGGATGGCCAGCGCACCGGAAAAAGCCGCCGCGCGGGCGGTGAAACAGGCCATGGACGCTCCAGTTACGCTCAGTCAGTGATATCCAGCGCCGCCTCGACGCGCGCGATCCAGGCGCGGACCGCCGGGTACGACGCCAGATCCAGGCCGCCTTCATGCGCCACGCGGGTATAGGCGACCAAGGCGACATCGGCGAGGCCGCATGCGTCGCCCACCAGGAACGTGGCGCCCGCCAGCGCGGCCTCCAGTCGGCGGAGCGCGCCATAGGCCCGCTCGACCAGCTTGGGATCGAGATCCGCCGGCGCGTTGCCCAGGTAGCGCACCTGGAACCGAGCCACCGCGACATAGGGCTCGTGGCTGTACTGTTCCCAGAACATCCATTCCAACATCTTGGCGCGCGCATAGGGATCGGCGGGAATCAGCGCCGATCCCTCGGCCAGATGGCTGATGATGGCGTTGGACTGGGCCAGGGGGCGCCCGCCGTCCAGGATCGCCAGCGGGACCTGGCCGGCCGGATTCATCGCCAGGAAGTCCGCCGTGCGGGTCTCACCTTTGAGCACGCTGGTCTCGGTCCACTGATACGGTATTCCCAAATATTCCAGGACCCATTTCACCTTTAGACAGTTACCGGAGATCGAATCTCCATAGACTTTGATGGTCATTCCGAAGTTTCCCCAAGAGTAAAGTAGTACAACGTTCGATTGTCCGTCAGTGGCGATTCAAAATGTTCTGGCATGGGGTTGACCCTACGGCTCAGGTCTATACGACTGCGCCCGACGACGAGAAACAACATAAGGCGCGCTGATGAAGCGTATCCTGGCATGCCTCGCCACCCTTGCGCTTGCGACCTCGATCTCCGGGGCCAGCGCGCCCGCCGCCGACGCACAAACCCAGGCCTCACAACAGATTCCGTCCGCCGACCCGATCGGCGACCTGATCGCCAACACCGACCCATCGGCGAGCGATAGCGCCACGGACTGGAAGCTGCGCGCAACCCTGTATCACGGCGGCCGCGGCATGCGCGCCCGAGATTCCCTGGGGTGCCTTGTATCTCCGATGCGCACCGTGGCGGCCGATCGGGCGCGGGTTTCGCGGCACACGATCATCTTCATCAAAGAGACGGTGGGCCTGCCCCTGCCCGACGGCGGCGCCCATGACGGCTACTGGTATGTCTCGGACATCGGCGGTGCGATCCGCGGCGACCGCATCGACCTGTTCACCGGCCACGGCGCGGCCTCCATGCGCCCGCTGATGGGGCTGAACATGAAGACCCTGAGCGTCTCCAAGGTCGGCGAATTCACCGGCTGCCCGCCCATCGACGGCGGCGGGGGGAATAGGGTCGCGGACGCGGGGAATTGATCACCCAGATCAGACAGCGCCCCATTGATTTGTAATGACAATGACATTACAATCGAGCGCATTGAGCGAAACCAAGGTGCTCCATGGCTGCTCCGTCCGCGCCCCTCGCCAAGCGAGAAACACTGAACATTCGAATCAAGGCCGCCGAACGGAGCCTGATTGACCGTGCGGCGGAACTGACGGGCAAGACCCGGACGGACTTCATCCTGGAGGCTTCTCGCCAAGCCGCTGAGACGGCGTTGCTGGACCGCACATTGTTTGTGGTCAGCGCCGAGGCTTATGCCGAATTCATGGCCCGGCTGGACGCGCCGCCCGCGCCCAATGCCCGGCTTGAGCGGAGCCTGCGCAAGCCCCCGCCCTGGGAGTAGACGTGCCGCTGACCGCGCCACATCCGCTGGCCGATCACCATCAGCTTGACGATTTCGACTCCGGTGTCGCGTCGCTGGACGATTGGTTGAAGCGGCGGGCGCGGACCAATCAGACGACCGGCGCGTCGCGCAGCTTTGTGGTCTGTGACGATGACAAGGTGGTCGCCTACTACGCCTTGGCCTCCGGCGCGATCAGCGCTCAGACCACGACAGGCCGCTTTCGCCGCAACATGCCGGAGCCCATTCCGGTCGCGATCTTGGCGCGGCTGGCCATCCACAAGGCTTATCAGGGGCGCGGCCTCGGACGCGCTCTTTTTCGCGACGGCGCGCAACGGGTTCTGCATGCGGCCGACGCGATCGGGATACGCGGCATGATTGTGCACGCCATCTCGGACGAGGCGAAGGCGTTCTACCTGGCGCTCGGGTTTGATCCTTCACCGCTCGATCCGATGACGCTGATGGTCACGCTGGCGGACGTTCGGCTCAGTCTATCGTAGATAGTGGCAAAGGGAATCGTACGTGTCCCCGCTTTCCTCAAATTCACGGCGTAATAGTTGGCCAAAGCCGTTGGATAGTGTCCCGCTGAGGCGGACACTCATCGCGGGAGTCGCGATGATCTTCTGCGCAGGTGGCGGCGCCTCAGCCAAAGCGGCACAGCCAATTGGCGCGATCGGCCCGACATCGCCGATTCTGGCGAACCGGGCGCAGTCTGCTCGTGCGGACGCCACACAAAAGAGGAGCCGCAAAGATTCAGAAATTGACTTCGAATCGATCGCCATCCACCCCCACACAACGCATGATCTTTTAAAGAACATATCTCAACTTCTGCATAAAGACTCGCTATTGAGCGATCAAATACTGAGCAATAAGGCATATACAAAACTCTTTGGCGCGTCAGAGGGTCGGTTGAGCGCCATAAACGCTAAATATAGCGGCTTTCAAGGTGGATCCTCTGGCGTCTATTTGAACGGCAAGCCGGGCGAAGCGTCGGCTGAAGAAAAATGTACTGTTCAGATAAATTATTTTAAATACACCGACAGCGGCAGTAATAGAGCTATCGATATCAAGATAACGGTAAATTCCAAGGAATCTTGCAGTATTAATTTCGATAATATTGTTAGTATATTTGGTTCTTACTGGAACCCAGAGCGCGCGCACTCAGACCCCTTAATGGACAGCCGCCGCCCCGCTCCCGCACGTCCAAACGGAAACACGACTATCACGTACGATTTTTCAGAATGTGATCATCAGCGCCAAGCGTCCTTTGCCTTCGACGAAAACGCCGCTCTATCTGAAGCCGACATTACGAATAAGGAAACGACATGTCGCCGATAACGGAGCCGAAGGTGGGGGCACGCACGACCTTTCGACCTTCGGTTCTAAACCACTTTACTCCGCCGCCTCGCTGACGCGCAGGTTGAGCGCGCGCAAGGACCGGTCGATCCATAGCCGTGTGAGCTTCTCCTGCACCCCGTTTTGGCCCAGGCGCGTGCGCAGGTTGCCGAAGTCGACCTTGTCCAGGTCCTGGTCCTGGTTGAAGCAGGAGAAGACCACGCTCTCCAGACCCGTCTCGGGGTCCCTGTGCGCCTGCAGGCACTGGGCGCAGATTTCCTTCATCATGCATTGCATGGGCGAGTTGATCGAGCCGATAGCCTTGTGAGCGGGCTTGAGGCGCCCCGCCAGGACGCCATGCCGGGCCTGGGCCACCGCGCCCATCATGCCGTCCGAGCCGATGGCGATCAGGTGGTCGACGTCCGCGAGCGGCACGGCCTGGTCGCCCAGCCGGCCCGAACCATAGGCGTCGATCGCCTGGACGATGTTGCCGACGAACGCACGGTCCTGCGGCCGGTCGGGCTGGAAACCGGGCGCCTCGTCGCTGCACCAGACGATGACGTCCGCCGCGCGCTCGATCTCGCTGATCTTGTAGCGGTCGATCATCCGCTTGTAGCCGGCGAAATAGACAACCTTGCTCCCCTTGGCCCTCAGCGCTTGGCCGATGGAGAACAGCACCGCATTGCCAAGACCGCCGCCGATCAGCAGGACGGTCTCGCCCTCGGGAATTTCCGTCGCCGTCCCCGTCGGCCCCATCAGGATCACCGGTTCGCCCGGCCGCAAATGGGCGCAGAGGTCGGACGAGCCGCCCATTTCCAAGACGATGGTGGAGAGCAGGCCGCGCGCCTTGTCGGTCCAGGCGCCGGTCAGCGCCAGGCCCTCCATGCCGAGGCTCGCGCCATCGACGGCGGGCGCCAGGGTCTCGAAATTCTGCAGCCGATAGAATTGGCCAGGCTGGAAGGCGCGGGCGGCCATGGGCGCGCGCAACACGACCTCGACGATGTTCGGGGTCAGGCGGATCACTTCGTGCACGGTGGCGCGCAGCTCGTCGTCCAGCCGGGCGAACAGGGTTTCGGGCGCTTCCCCGCCCGGCGCCGTGCGAGCCAGCATCCGGCTGACCACCGGATAGCCCTGCTTGGCGCTGGACATGGCCTTGACCACATTGCCGGCGAAGGACGGGTGCAGGTCGCCGAAGAAGCTGACCGCCCGACCATCCGTGCTCGGGCTCATCAGCACCTGGACCTTGGCGGGCTTGGTCGAGCGTTCGGGGCTGACCCGCTCGCCCGCCTCGTCGAAGGCCCGGAAATAGCGGCCGTCGACCTCGACATGCGCGGGATCCTCGCGGCCGAGGACGGTGTTGGGCTGGGTGCCCGCCGCCACTAGGATGCTGCGCGCCGGTAGTATCTGCTGCGTGACCACGGTCTCGCTCTGGTCGCCGTCCAAGTGGTCCACCCCGACCAGCAAGGCCTTGGCGTTGCCGTAGGCGTCGAGCTGCACCTCGCGCGGGGTCAGGCCCTCCGCGAAGCGGATGCCTTCTTCCAGGGCCTTGGCGACCTCCTCGTGATTGAGGGTGTAGCTGGGCGAGTCGATCAGGCGGCGACGGTAACAGATGGTGGCGCCGCCCCAGTCGCGCAGCAGCTCGATGATCCGGGCCGGGCGTCCTTCGCGATGCGCGGCCGCGCGCTCGGCGCGGATGGCGCGGGCGTGGCCGATGAATTCGGCGGCGACTTCGCGGTCCTGGGCGGTCCAGCCGGCCTCGACCGCGGCGACGCCCCGCTCGGCGGTTAGAGCTTCGTGGCGGCTGAGGAATTTCTCGACCTGCAGCGGATAATAAGCCAGCGCCTCGGTGGCCGTGTCGATCGCCGTCAGGCCGCCGCCGATCACCACGATCGGCAGGCGCACCTGCAGATTGGCGATGCTGTCGGACTTGGCCGCGCCGGTCAGCTGCAGGGCCATCAGGAAGTCCGAGGCCTGCCGCACGCCCTGGGCCAGGCCGTTCTTCATGTCGACGATGGTCGGACGGCCCGCGCCGGCGCAAAGGGCGATGTGATCGAAGCCGAGTTCGAAGGCGCTTTCGATGGTCAAGGTCCCGCCGAAACGGACCCCGCCGAACATCTTGAACTGGGTGCGACGCTCCAGCAGCAGGCGGATCATCTTGAGGAAGTTCTTATCCCAGCGGACCGTGATGCCGTATTCGGCGACGCCGCCGAAGCCAGCCATCACTCGTGAACCGAGGTCTTCGCGCAGGCTCTCCGCATCTCGGATCGGCCGGAACGGCTGGCGGACGCCCAAGGGGTCGACGCCGGAGATGTCCGCGTCCAGGGGCTCGATCTTCAGCCCGTCGATGGCGACGACGGCGTGGCCGTCGTTCATCAGATGGTGGGCCAGGGTGAAGCCGGCGGGGCCCAGGCCCACGACCAGCACCTTGCGGCCCGTGGCCGGCCGGGGCAGCGGCCGCTCGATATTCAGCGGGTTCCAGCGGGTCAGCAGCGAATAGATCTCGAAGCCCCAGGGCAGCGACAGGACGTCCTTGAAGACCCGGGTCTCGACCTGCGGAATGTCGACCGGATCCTGCTTCTGGTAGATGCAGGCCTTCATGCAGTCGTTGCAGATGCGGTGGCCGGTGGCGGCGCACATCGGATTGTCGATGACCACGATGGCCAGGGCGCCGACGGTCAGGCCCCGCGCGGCGGTCAGGTTCATCTCGGAGATCTTCTCGTCCAGCGGACAGCCGGCCAGGGTCACTCCGAACGGGCTCTTCTTGAACTCGCCGGTTTTCTCCTTGAGGCCGGTCGAGCAGCTGTCTTTTCCCTGGTTGTGACACCAGATGCAGTAGTTGGCCTGGTCGAGGGCGCCGACCACGTCGGTTCCATGATCCGTCAGGGCAAAGCCTTCGCGACGGCGGCGATGGTCGATGGAAAAGCCGTGGGCGGGCACCCCGCCGATCGGGTCGGCCTCGACCGGCACGAGCCTTATGGGGTCGACCTTGTGCGGAACCTTGAACAGCACGCCGGCGTGATGCTCGCGGCGGCCGGCTTCGCTCAAGGTCGCCCAGGCGGCGTAGCGGGCGGCGAGTTCGATCTCCTCGGCGTGCTGGTCCTCGGCGGCCAGCCAGGCATCGACCTTTTCCGCGTAGAGAAGCTCGCTTAAAGCGCCGCCCAGCCGGACTTCGAGCTGCCTGCGCAAATCGCTCGCATCGGCCGTCTCGGCCTCGGCCGCGTATTTCTTGACGGCGCGGCGCTGCACGAACAGGCGCTTGACCGAATAGAGCAGCGCCAAAGCTTCGCGGCCGCCGCGCAGGGCGTCCAGTTCGGCCTGCACGCCGAACAGTTCGCCGACAAAGGCTTCCAGCACCGGCGCCAGGTCGATGATCAGTTCGGAGTGCGCCTCGCGCGCCACGGCCGCGGGCGCCGCGCGCGCGGCTTCCAGCCGGGCCTTGAGGCTCGCGTCGCGACCGCCGATGAAGTCCACGAACCGCGCATCGAGCCGGGCCAGGCCCTCGCGATCATGCAGGTCGTCGAAGTCAGCGTCGAAGCCAAGGTGCAGGCTGGCGGTCATTCAGTACATCCGAGAGCACAAAGAGGCCGCTCGATGCCGGGCCTCGCGGGTCTAGTCAATATTTCGCGATGACGCGAGCCGGCTTCAAATGTCGCCGCCCACTTCGAGGGTCGGCGTGGCTCTGGGCATATGTATGCCGCATTCGGACTTTTGCGAACCCGCCCAGCGGCCTGACCGCTCGTCCTGGCCCTCCTCCACCGGCTGGGTGCAGGGCCAGCAGCCGATCGAGGGATAGCCGAAGGCGACCAGGGGATGCGGCGGCAGATCGTGCTCGGCGGCGTAAGCGTCCAGCTGCTCTTTGGACCAATTGGCCAGCGGGTTGAACTTGATCTGGTGTTCGCCGCGCTCGACCACGCGCAGGCGCAGGCGATCCCCGCCCTGGAAGCGCTTGCGCCCCGTGACCCAGCCGCCAAAGCCGGCCAGGGCGCGATCCAGCGGCAGCACCTTGCGGATATGGCAGCAGGCGTCGGTGTCGGTTTTCCAAAGATCCGCCGACGGGTCGTGGATGGCGATGTCCTGGAACTGGGGGCGCAGGTCGCGCACATCGGTCAGGCCGAGCCTGGCGGCCAGCTGTTTGCGATAGTCCAGGGTCTGGCCGAACAGCATGCCGGTGTCGAGGAACAGGACCGGCAGGTCCGGCTTGATCTGGGCCACCATGTGCAGCAGCACCGCCGACTCCGCGCCAAAGGACGAGACCAGCGCCAACCCGTCGCCCAGCTGCTCGACGGCCACGCGCAGGACCTCTTGCGGCGTGGCGTCGCGCAGACGCTCGTTCAGCGCGTCGACCAGGTCCATCGCTTCAGAGCCTTCGTAGGCCATAATTGCCTCCTATGGCGCCGTCGCGTTCGGCGAAGGCCGGCTCGCGATCGTCGGCGGCGCGCTGATAGACGTGGCGAAAGCGGTTCGCCGCCGCCGCCCATTGCTCGGGCGTGGAGCCGTCGGCGGGTTCGAAGGCGTCGAAGCCGCAGCGGACCATGAAGCCCGCCTGCTCGCGCAGCACGTCGCCCACGGCGCGGATCTCACCAGTGAAGCCGTAGCGCTCGCGCAGCAGCCGGGCCGAGCTGAAGGCGCGGCCGTCGCGGAACTTGGGGAAGGTGAGGAACACCGCCGCAACCACCGCCACGTTCGGCAGATCATAGGCCAGGTCCTCGATCGACTGGTCCGCCTCGACCTGCACGCCGACATCGCGGCCGTGGGCCGACAGCGCCGCGCCCTCGGCCTGGAAACGGGCCAGGGAGACGATCACGTCGCCCTCGGGCACGGGAAGATCGTCCGCCACCGCGGTGAAACGGTCGTCCGACCCGAAGAACCGGCCGGCCTCGAGCCTAATGAGCTGTGACATAGACCGCGTCCTTGAAGGGCTGCAGACCCGTGCGCCGGAAGGTGTCGAGGAAGCGTTCTCCGTCGCGGCGTTCGCGCAGATACACCTCGACCAGATCGTCGACGGCGCCCGCCACCCGATCGGCCGGCAGGGCGGGACCCAGAATCTTGCCGACCTCGGCGTCCTCCGCCCCGGAGCCGCCTAGAGTCAGCTGATAGAATTCCTCACCCTTCTTATCGACGCCCAGGATGCCGATGTGGCCGACATGGTGGTGGCCGCAGGCGTTGATGCAGCCGGAGATCTTGATCTTCAGCTCGCCGATCTTCTCGGCCAGTTCGGGCTCGGCGAAGCGTTCGGCGATGGACTGGGCGATCGGGATGGCGCGGGCGTTGGCCAAGGCGCAGTAGTCGAGCCCCGGACAGGCGATGATATCGCTGACCAGGTTGATATTGGGACTGGCCAGGCCCGCGGCGGCGAGGCTGGCGTGGAGCGCCGGCAGGTCGTCCAGCTTGACGTGCGGCAGGACCAGGTTCTGCTCGTGGGTCACGCGGATCTCGCCGAAGGAATAGCGGTCGGCCAAGTCCGCCAGCACGTCCATCTGTTCGGCGCTGGCGTCGCCGGGGGTCTCGCCCGGGGTCTTCAGCGAGACGTCGACGATGGCGTAGCCCGCCCGCTTGTGAGGGTGGACATTGTTCCGGGCGAACCGCGCCAAGGCCAGATCGGCCGTCCGAGCCGCCTCGAAGGTCTTGGAGACAGCTGGCAGGGTCTCGAAATCGGCGGCGGCGAAGAAACCGCGCACCCGCGCCAGTTCGGTGTCCGGCAGGTCCACCCGCGCGGCGTCGATCAGCGCCCATTCGGCGTCGACCTGGCGGGCGAACGCCTCGGCGCCCAGCTGCGCCACCAGGATCTTGATCCGGGCCTTATAGATATTGTCGCGGCGGCCGTGGCGGTTATAGACCCGCAGAATCGCTTCCAGATAGGACAGCAGCCGGTCCACCGGCAGGTGCTCGCGGATGGTCTGGCCGATATAGGGCGTGCGGCCCAGGCCTCCGCCGACCATCACCTCGAAACCCAACGACCCGTCACGACCGCGCCGCAGCTGCAGGCCGATGTCGTGGGTCTTGGCGGCCGTGCGGTCCTTGGCCGAGGCGGTGACCGCGATCTTGAACTTGCGCGGCAGGTAGCTGAATTCCGGGTGCAGGGTCGACCACTGGCGGATCACCTCGGCCCAGACGCGCGGGTCGTCGACCTCCTCGGCCGTCGCGCCGGCGCGCGGATCGGCCGTGACGTTGCGGATGCAGTTGCCGGAGGTCTGGATGGCGTGCATCTCGGCCTGGGCCAGCACGTCCAAAATGTCCGGCGCGTCCCGCAGCTTGATCCAGTGGAATTGCAGGTTTTGGCGGGTGGTGAAGTGGCCGTAGCCCTTGTCATAGGTGCGGGCGATGTGGGCCAGAGTGCGCATCTGCGCGGCGCTGAGCGTGCCGTAGGGGATGGCGATCCGCAGCATATAGGCGTGCAGTTGCAGATAGAGGCCGTTCATCAAGCGCAGAGGCTTGAACTGGTCTTCGCTCAGCTCGCCGGCCAGCCGGCGGGCGACCTGATGGCGGAATTCGCTCACCCGGTCGGCGAGGAATTCCTTGTCCAGCGCGTCATAGCCGTACATTCAGGCGCCTCACTTACGCTTGATCAGATTGACGCGCCCGCCCGAGCGCGCCGCGCCGACGGCCCGAGCGATCACCTCGATATCGTGGCCGCCCTCCGCCTGCTTGCCGTGATGCGGAGTGTTGGTCGGACCCAGCGCCCGCAGCCGCTCGCGATAGGCCACCGGCGCATAGCCGTCCTCTGTGCGCGCGACCTCGATCAGATAGGGCTCGACCACCACGGTGGGCTGGCTCTTGGCCTGGGCCTCGGCCGCTTCGCCCGGCGCGTCGTCGTCGAAATGCTCGGCCTCGCCGAAACGCTCGACCCAGCGGCCCTGGTTCCAGAACACCACCTCGCCGTCGATCAGCCGGTTGGCGATCAGGACGTTCATGACGCGGCCCTTCCCTGATGACCCTTCTCCCCTTGCGGGAGAAGGAGGCGCCCGCGCCGAAGGCGTGGGAGGATGAGGGGTTTCGCCGGCGACGCCGGATGCGGCGGCGCATGGGTTGCGGAGAGGTCCGTGAGCCCCCTCATCCTCCCACCCCGCTTCGCGGCGAGGACCCCTCCTTCTCCCACAAGGGGAGAAGGGAAATCTACCTCGGCCAGCGCCGCGACCTCGCCGACGACCAGCAGGGCCGGCCCGTCCAAACCGCGCACCGCCTCGCCCAGCGCCGCCAGCGTGGTCTTCAGCCGACGCTCGTCGGGCAGGCTGGCGTTCTCCACCACCACCACCGGGGTCGAGGCCGCGCGGCCCGCCGCGATCAGCCGCTCGGCGATCCGCGAGGCCGTCGACAGGCCCATATAGACCGCGACGGTGTGATTGGTCCGCGCCAGCGAGACCCAATCCAGGTCCGGCTCGCCGCCCGAAGCCGCGTGACCGGTGACGAAGGTCACGGCCTGGGCCAGGCCTCTGTGGGTCAGCGGCGCGCCGGCGCCGGCGGCGGCGGCCAGGGCGGCGGTGACGCCCGGAACCACGTGCGCCTCGACACCCGCCGCGCGGCAATATTCCAACTCCTCGCCGCCGCGCCCGAACAGGAAGGGGTCCCCGCCCTTCAGGCGCACAACGTTGAGGCCTTCGCGGGCCAGGCCGACCAGCAGGGCGTTGATGTCGTCCTGGGGCAGGGTGTGACGCGACTTGCGCTTGCCGACATCGATCATTCGCGCGCTTGGGCTGGCCAGGTCGAGGATCGGCTGCGGCGTCAGGCGGTCGTGCACCACCACGTCGGCGGCCCGCAGCAGGCGCAGCGCCTTTAGCGTCAGAAGCTCGGGATCGCCAGGACCGGCGCCGACCAGCCACACCACGCCTGTGCGCGCCGCGCCTTCGGGCGCCACAGCGTGGCCCTTCAGGACCACTAGCCGATTTGGCCTTTGGCGATAGCGCTCGCCGCGCGACATGGCTTATATCCCTCGAAATCAGGCCCAGATGAAAAACGCGGAGCGAGCCTCAAGCCCGCCCCGCTATTTTCTCCGACGCAGAAAGGGCCGATACGACGTCGACGGTTGCAAATTGGGTGTTGGCCCCTCACTTCGCAACCAAAGACTTCTGCCGGCTGGCTCAGGAAAACTGATGGATCAAAGACGCCGATTGCCGCCTCTGAACGCCCTGCGCGCGTTCGAGGCCGCCGCCCGCCATCTGAACTTCAGCCGCGCCGCCGACGAACTGTCGGTGACGCCCGGCGCGGTCAGCCAGCAGATCCAGAACCTGGAAGACTATATCGGCGTGGCGCTGTTCAAGCGCACGCCCAAGGGCCTTTTGCTGACCGATCCGGCCCAGATCGCCCTGCCCGCGCTGCGCGAGGCCTTCGACCGGCTGGTCGAGGCGGCCTCGATGCTGACTGCGGCGGTCGACGGCCGGCGGCTGACCGTGACGGTCGCGCCCTCCTTCGCCGCCAAGTGGCTGGTGCCCAGGCTGGGCCGTTTCGAGGCGCTGCACCCCCAAGTCGACGTGTGGATTTCGGCAGGCATGGAGCTGACCGATTTCAACAGCGGCGAGGTCGACCTGGCGATCCGCTATGGCAGCGGCCGCTATCCCGCGCTGGAGGTCACGCGGCTGATGCAGGAGACGGTGATCGCGGTGACCAGCCCCGAACTTCTGGAGCGCCAGCCGCTGAACGAACTGGCCGACCTGGCCGACCATGTGCTGCTGCACGACGGCTCTCCGGACGCCGACGAATCCTGCCCGGACTGGACCATGTGGTTGGCCGCGCGGGGGGTGAAGGGCGTCGACGGCTCGCGCGGGCCCAGGTTCAACCAGTCCAGCCTGGTGATCGAGGCGGCGATCGGCGGACGCGGCGTCGCCCTGGCCAAGCGCGCCCTGGCCCAGGCCGACCTGGACGCCGGCCGGCTGGTCGCGCCGTTCCAGATCGCGACCGCCGTGGACTTCGCCTATTATCTGGTCCATCCCAAGGCCAAGGGGCGTCTGCCCCAGGTCAAGGCGTTCACCGCCTGGCTGAACGCGGAGGCGCAGGCCCACGAGGCGGCGCTGCGCACCATCGACAACGGCGCCGGGATCTGAACCGCATGACCACAAATCCTCTTGCCGCCCGGCTGCTGGCGGCCACGGAACCGCGCCCCGCCCCCGCCGCCTGTGAGACGATGAAAGACGTGCGCCAGGGCGTCGACGCCTTGGACCGCGCCTTGGTGATCCTGTTGGCCGAGCGGCAGGGCTATATGGACGCCGCGGCCCGCATCAAACCCGACCGCGCCGCCGTGCGGGATACAGCGCGGATCGAAGACGTGGTGGCCAAGGTGCTTGGGGCCGCTCGCGAGGCCGGCCTGTCGGAGGCCATCGCCGAGCCGGTCTGGCGCACCCTGATCGAGCGCTGCATCGCCTACGAGTTCGAGGTCTGGGACCACGAACGAAGCGGGGGGTGATCCAAGCTCAGCTTCTGGGCGTCCGACCGGGGGATGACGCCGGCCGCCAGGGCCAATGCGAGAGCGCCGGGGCAAACGCCGCGGGGGCCGGCGAACGCTGACCTCCATCAAACCCGGCGGCTTTGGATTCCCTACTGGGCGTATTTGATCAGTTAGTCCTGATCGGCGCCGGATGGCTTATCGGCGAAGAGCCGCACGAGCTTGGCCAGGGAGCCTATCCATCCGCGCTCATGGCCCGCTTTCGATGCGGCATTGCGCAGGTCGGCGTGGGTGAAGGTCAGCTCAGACCCCCCATCAACGGGCTTCAGTTCGATCTCGATGCGTGACGTGCGGCCGAGTTCCCCCGGCTCGCCGCCGTGCACCCAACACCAGCTCATGACCAGGCGGGTCGGCCGGACCACTTCCAGATATTCGCCGAAAGCCTCGTGCTCCAGGCCATCCAGCGTGCGGAAGCGTACGCGGAAGGCGCCGCCGATCCGGGCGTCGACCTCCGCCCTGATCGCCGGCAGATCGTCAGGGCCCCACCAGGCGGTGACTCCTTCCGGCGTCGTCAACGCCTCGAACACGATCGCCGGCCGGGCGCCGATCCGGCGCACAAGGGTAAGGCTGGTCATTCGTCCTTCTTCCCGGCCTCAGTCGCCTGGACTTCGGCTTCGCGGCCTTCCGCGTGGACGGCGAGACGATCCAGGGCCGGCGTCCAGAACCGTTCGTAGCGGTCGAGCCAGTCCCTCGCCTCGCGCAACGGCTCCGGCGATAGGCGTACATCCACCGTGCGGCCGTGCTTCGACCGCGTGACCAGACCCGCGTCTATCAGCACGTCGAGGTGCTTCATCACCGCTGGCAACTTGATCGCAAAGGGCCTGGCGATCGCGCTGATCGACAGGCTTTCCTCTTGTTCGAGGCGCGCCAGGATCGCCCGACGGGTCGGGTCGACAAGGGCTGCGAAGATGCGGTCGAGCTCGCGACCCCCATAGCTCACCATATGGTGA
>Ga0302314_10001844_pt1 | contig 39545 bp, 33 predicted proteins | sample III_Palsa_N2_3_FD_200533 | JGI IMG/M metagenome (GOLD analysis project Ga0302314, IMG submission 200533) | Peat permafrost microbial communities from Stordalen Mire near Abisko, Sweden - III_Palsa_N2_3 | ecosystem: Environmental > Terrestrial > Soil > Palsa > Peat permafrost | place: Sweden... | reverse complement strand
GGCTGGGCAGGTAGGCCCAGAACGTCGCGGCCAAGAGGCCGAGGGCCGCGGCGGGCTCCCGCCACGGCACGGACCCACTGGGTGGGGAGGACGGAGGCGGTGCGGCCGGCGGCATCGGGGAGACGGCCCCCGACCTCGCCAGAAAGCCGCGCAAACGCAACGCTGCCCGCGCCCGCCGCTACCAAAAAAAGTATTTCTCGGAATCGACCAGGAAACCGGGGGCGGGCGGACGGATCAGGAACCGCCAGACGGGGGCGAATTCCGACCAGGGGCCCTCAATTTCGGTGTCGCAGATCACTTCCGCCGCGTAGGCACGGGCCGGGACCTTCCGGCGCAGGCGCTCCTGGAACATGGCGTGGCCCTCGGCCGTGGAGAAAAAGAGGCACCGCCGCTCAAACAGGTCCGCGGGCGCGTCGTTGACGGCCAGACCCTGGGAGACCCGCCGCAGTCCAAGGACGTATTCATTGCGAGCCAGCTCCATCACCGCCCGCTCGCACGCGCCGAAGTAAGTCCGGGCCGCACCTTGCCCGTAGGCGAAACTCCCGGTCCGAAACTCCCGGTAAGCGACGACCGTAATCCCCACGTCAATGAGGCTCGGCAGGACGAGCGCGCTGATCCCGGGCCATTCCGTGGCCCGGACGTCGCCGTCAACGAGTCCCTCCCACCATGCGATGATGCTGGAGCGCTCCACGGCCTCGAACTGCGCCCGCCGGCGCGCCTCGGTGGCGAAGAACCCCGGGAATGCGGCCATCCCGTTGGAGGATTCGTCGACGTCAAAGCCGTAGAGCTCCCGGTCGGTCGCCTTGAACTTCGCGCGGTAGGCCCAACGCTCCATCGTCTCGGAGATCGCCATGTGCTGCGCCACCATCGGAACTTCCGCGGTGCCCGTTCCGTCGGCGTCGCTGTAGAGCGCATGCTTCCGCCGCTGCGGCACGATGCGCTCCGAGAGCCACGCATTCGCCTGGTACATCGGCCGCCCGTAGACCGACACCTCCCGCAGCGAGACGCGCGCCACCGGACCGCCCTCCGACTCGAGGACGTTGCGGTAGCGGTAGCCGGCCAGGCTCAGCATTGGGCGCCAGGCGAAGGACCAGAAGAAGGCGCGCCGGCCGCAATCAGTTCACGTTGCAAGGAGTGCAGCTGCGGGCTGCGCCCTCTCCCCCGTCGAATTTCTGTCGTTCGATCGACTTCGTTACGGGGTCGAGCCGGCTCGCGACCGTGACCATCCCGATGGAGAGGAAAACGCTGGAGAGCGTTCCGAGCGTGAAACGGGAAAGAGAGTTCATGGCCGAAACCTTATTGCTGCGGACGGCGCTTTTCCTAGTTTCCGAATCGCCTATATTCGCGCCGGGGAGTACGCCTTTCCCGTCTGCGGAGTACGCTTTTCCGCTTCGCCACTACGCCTTTTCCCGCTTTGGGCCACGTCATTTCCCGTAGCCACCTTCCTTCCGCCGTCCGCCCGCAGCACCTGCGCGTGAAGACCATTTTGCCGAAACTCCTGGCCCTCGGGGCGGCCCTGGCGTTGCTGCCGGTCGGCCGGACCGACGTGGGTGCGCCGATCATGCAGTTCTACCGGCCGGCCGACGTGGGCGGCGGCCGAAGCTGGAGCATGGTGCAGGACAAGGACGGAACGTTGTATTTTGGCTGCGACAGCCTGGTGACGTTCGACGGTGAGCATTGGTCGAAATATCCGGTTCCGGGCGGCTACACTGTCCGGGGCATCGCCCTGACGGCCACCCGGGTTTGGGTGGGGGCGATCAATGAACTGGGCTATTTTGAGCGTATTCCCGGCGGACTCTCCGCCTATCATTCGCTCCTGCCCTTTCTTCCGGCGAGCCAACGGGACGTCGGCGATATCTGGGAGGTCCTCGCCCACGGAGATGAAGTCGCCTTTGCCTCCTCGACCTCGCTCCTTGTCTGGACCGGCGCCAAGCTCCTGGTTCTGCCCAAGCCGGGGGCCCGCCGCTTGATTGCCAGCACCGTGGCGGGCAAAATTCTCGTCACGCACCGCCCCACCGGCCTCTGGGCACTGGAAGGCGACGAGCTGCGCCCCTTTCTCGTTCGGGCCCAGCTGAGCGGAGCCAGTGTCGGGTGGGTGGGCTATGACGGCGCGTCCTGGCTGCTGGCAACGAACGAGGGTCTCCTGCAGTACGACGGCCGCGTGCTCTCTCCCGTGGGTGGCGACGCCGGTGACTTCCTACGCCGCAACATCCCAATCTGCGGCTGCTTCACTCCCGGCGGCGACATCTGCGTCGGCACGATCTACGGCGGCGCCGCCATCCTCCGCCGCGACGGGACGATTCGACGGGTCATCACCGAACGCGACGGGCTCTCGTCTCAGGAGATCGCTGCCGTGCTGATCGGCCGCGACGGTGCGCTGTGGCTGGCCTCGCCGGTCGGGATCACTCGGGTGGCGCTCGACGAGGGCATCTCGCTTTTCAACGCCCGCGAGGGCCTGGCCTCGGAAGACGTGGAATGCCTGGGCCTCAATGGCAGGGAGCTCTTGGCGGCCACCAATGGCGGCCTATTCGGCTTGCCGACCGAGTCGGCCCAACGCGGCGTTTTCCATCTCCTGCCGGGCATGACCGGCAGTTTCAGCGCCTTGAGCCCGCGGTCCCCCGGACCGGTCCTGGTCGGCTCGTTCAAGCGGGTGCAGGCCCTCGACGGCGAGGTCCCGCGGCCGTTTCTCCAGCTCAAGTCCGATGTAAATGTCATCCTCCAGTCGCCGCGGTTCCCGGGCACCGTCTTTGTCGGGAATGACGCCGACATCGTGCAAACCGAGGCGGGAGCCGGCGGTGCCCAGGTCGTCGTCGGATCGGCCCACCTGCCGGATATTCCCCAGTCCATCGTCGAGGACGCCGCCGGCAACCTTTGGCTCGGCACCACCACCCGCGGCGTCTCCGTCCTTTCCCCGCCCCTGCCCGCGGAGGGGGTGCCGCCCCCCGCGCGCCGGCGCCCGCCGGAAATGGGGGCCGCCTGGGTTGCGCGGCTGGGACCGCAGGTGGCGGTCCTCCGCGCCGGACGGATTGAACTCTACAGGCGGCCCGAGTCCGCCCCGGTCCTGGTGGGCGCCGTGCCCAGCACCAACCCGATGTGCGCCTCCAATCCCGACCGGGACGGGAGCGTCTGGGCGACGTTCGAGAGCCCCTTTGCCGATGGGCCCCGGGTTCCGATCCTCGGCCGCCTCCGGGCACCGCCAGCCGGTCCCCCCCGGTGGATCGCCTATGCGGCGTCCGGGATCGGCCGGATCGGCCAGATCAACTCCATGCTGGTCGACGATCGCGGCATCCTCTGGCTGGGCGGAATGAGCGGATTGCTCCGCATCGACCCGAGCACACTCGCGCCCGTTCCCCCGCCGGAACCCCCCACGCTTCGCGCCAACGTCCAAAACGGTCAGCGCCTCCCGGCGCGTGAAAATGGCGTGCAGTTCGACTTCGCGGCGCCGGAATTCGGCCGGCGCGAGTCGCTTCGCTATGAAACCCGCTTCACCGGCGACGCCGACTGGACGCCGCCGCGCAACGACCCCCACCTGAACCTGGCGGGCCTGCGGGATGGCCGCTACACCTTCGAGGTCCGGACCGTGAGCGACACCGGGGACAAGAGCCCGCCGGCGTCCCTGTCCTTCGTGGTGCTGCCGCCCTGGTACCGGACCGCGCCCGCCGAGACGGCCTTCGCGCTCCTGGCGGCGGCGGTCGTCTTCGGGGCCTTCCGCGGGCGGCTGGCCTTCCTGCGCCGCCAGAATGCCCGGCTGGAGGTCCTGGTGCGCAAGAAGACCGAGCAGCTCGAGAAGGCCAACGAGGCCAAGTCCGAATTCCTCGCCAACATGAGCCATGAGATCCGCAACCCCATCTCCGGGATCCTGGGGCTGTCGCTGGCGTTCGAGGAGACGCGGCTCGATCCCCGGCAGCGCGAACTGGCGGAGTCCATCAACAGCTGCGCCACGCTGCTCGCGACGCTGGTCGACGATGTCCTGGACTTCTCCAAGATCGAGGCGGGCAAAGTCGACCTCCGCACCGCCCCTTTCTCGGTCGCTGTGCTGCTGGACCAGGCCGTCTCGATGGTGGCGGTGACGGCGCAGGAGGTGGGTTCGGCGATGGCGGTCAGCGTCGATCCCGCGCTGCCCAAGCAGCTGGTCGGCGACGCCGCCCGGCTCCAGCAGATCCTCCTCAACTACCTCGCCAACGCCCTCAAGTTTGGCCCGGGCAAGCCGGTCGAGGTGGGCGCCGCGGCCGGGCTGCACGACCGGGTCCGCTTCTTCGTCCGCGACCAGGGCCCCGGCATGACGGAGGCGGAAAGCGCCACCCTCTTCACCAAGTTCAGCCGGCTGGAGTCGGCGCGGGCGAACAACATCCGCGGGACCGGTCTGGGCTTGGCGGTCTGCCGGCTGATCGCGGATCGGATGGGCGGCCAGGTGGGCGTCGACCCCGCGCCGGGACGCGGCTCCTGCTTCTGGGCGGAGATCCCGCTGGGCCGGGTCACTTCCCGGAGTCCGGAGGCCGGACCACTGGCCGAGGCGGCGCCGCTCCGGGCGCTCGTCGTCGAGGACATCGAGTACAACGTCGTGGCGATGCAGGCCGTGCTGCGCCGGCTGGGCATCTCCTCCGATGTCATGAGCGACGGCCCCTCCGCCCTGCGGTGCCTGCAGGAGAACGCCTACGACGTCGCCTTTCTCGACTGGAGCCTGCCGGGGATGAACGGCACCGAGGTCGCCGCCCGGTTCCGCGCCACCGAGCCCGCGACCCGGCGGACGATCCTCATCGCCACGACCGCCCATTCCTCCGAGGGCAACCGCGAGGCCTGCCTGCAGGCGGGGATGGATGCCTTCATCGCCAAGCCGATCACCCCGGCCAAGATCGCCGAGGCGCTGCGCGAACTCGGGCCCTCGCTGCGGACGGCGGGCAAGGTTGAAGTCGGCCGGCCGGGTAGCGACAACCCGGATCCGAACGGACTCGACCTCGAGATGCTGCGCTTCCTAGGCGCCGAGACGCCCGACGGACTGGCCGGCCAGATCGCCCGTTTCCTCGCCGCCTTCGACGCCGACCGGCGCCAGGCCCGCGAGCTCCTGGCCGGGGGCGACCGGCTCGAGTTCAAACGGTTGGCCCACCGTCTCCTCTCCCACTGCAGCATGGTGAAGTACGCCCCGCTCGCCGACCTCGCCGCCGACCTGGAGGGCATCGCCGGCTTCGCGCCGCCCGAGGACCTCGAACGGCTGCTCGTCCGGTTCGACGAGGAGTTCGCCACCTTCAGGTATACACTGGAATCGTACCCTGTTTCGACTGCACCTGCGTAAACCCGTGCTCGACCGCGAAGGCGATCAGCTTCGGTGTGCCCTTCAGGTCGAGCTTGCGCAGGATGTTGCTGCGGTGCGTCTGGACCGTGCGGGGGGAAAGGCTCAGCCGCTCGCCGATCTCCTCGTCACTCATCCCCTGCCCGATCAGGGAGAGGATGGCCCGCTCCCAGTCGGAGAGGACCTTGACGAACGACCGCGGGTCGGTCCGGCGCGCCAGCCGCGCCGCCTGGAAGGCCTGGGAGAAGTAAATCCGGCCGTCCTCGATCGCCTTCAGGGCGTCGCGCAGGATCTCGACCGTGTTCGAGTTCTTGTCGATAAAGCCGTGCACCCCGGACTTTTCCACCCGGAACAGGGTGTAGTCGTCGCAATGGGAAGACAGCATCAGGATCCGCAGGCTCGGCATGACCCGGAAGACCCGGTCGGCGACGTTGAAGCCGTCCATGTCGGGCAGCGACAGGTCGAGGATCACGGCGTCCGGGCGGAGCTTGACGATCAGCTGGACGGCCTCGAGGCCCGAGCCCGTCTCCCCGACCACCTTGTAGCCAAAGTCGGTGCTGCACACCTTGCGGATCACATCCCGGATCATCAGATGGTCCTCGACGATCACGATTTTCACGCCGGCAGCCTCGGAGGATTCGGCGGTGAGCTCAAGCCTCCTTCGGGAGGATCGCCGGCCCGTCCGGGCGATCCGGGGGCGGGTGGGAACCGTCCGCGCCCCCACATTGTCTCTTGGCAAGACCGTCCCCTGCCCTAGGATCGGCGACTCCTGACCCCACCCATGCTACCCCACCCCCTCGTCCGCGCCCTGAGTCTAATTATCGCCGTGGCTGGCCTTGGCCTTTGCCTCGGCACCGCCGCCGCCAAGTCGGAGGAATGGAAGGGTGCCAATGGCGCCACCTTCTCGGCCTCGCCCTCCGACGTCATCGGCCCCTGGGCGCTGTTCGACAACGGCACCCTGCTCCCCCTCAGCCTGCTCTCCCCCGAGGACTGCGTGCGCTTCTACCAGGGCCTCCAGGCCAAGCCCGCGCGGGCAACCAACTGGGCGCAGGCCACGAGCGCCATCAGCGCCGAGATCTACGGGCGGCTCATGCATTCCAAGGGCAACGAGCTGGAGGCCGACAATGAGAACGGCCGGCTGGAGCCGGAATTCTACATGGTTTTCTTCACCGCCAACGACCGGAACCAGTCGTGGAACATGCTCAGCAATTCAACGCCGGCCCTGTATGCGAAGCTGAAGAAGGACTACCCCGACTGGGTGGAGGGCTTCGTCTTCGGAGTCGGCGAGGTGCTGCAGGACCAGTATGACATCGCGGTCAACACCAAGGGCGACTGGCTCTTCACCAACTTCGAGACCGAGGTGCAGATGCGGACCCTGAAGCAGATGATTCCGACCAACCTCTATGGCATCCTCTTCGTCACCCGGGATGGCGTGCCGCTGTTCGGGCCCCAGGCCAACACCGAGGAGCAGATCAAGGACATCTTCGCGAAGGTAAACGGGCTCCTCCAGCACATCGCGCCCACCGACCCGCGGGGCTGGGTCGCGGAGGCCCACTACCTCAAGGCCGTGCAGCCGGTGGCGTATGCCCACGGCCACGCCGACCCGACGCTGATCGGCAACCCCCTCTCGGCCGCCACGTTGAAGCAGATGAAGATCAGGAAGGTCGACGCGACCTTCGAGGTCGCTGCCGACGGCAAGATCACGAGCGTGGTCGTCGATCCCGCGACCGTGCCCGAGAAGTTGGTGCCGATGTTCACCACCGGGTTCCAGAAGAAGTGCCTGTTTGTGCCGGCGGTGGACAACGGCACCTTCGTCGCCGGCACCTACCACTACCACATCGACGTCGCGCCCTAGGACGGGCGAGGATTTGCTTGGAACCCGGCACTCCGCCGGTGATATAGTGGGGACGATGATCCCCCCATCGCCCGGCCGGCGGCTCGCTGTGTTCTGCGTCGCGGCGCTGGGCGCCCTCGGCTTCGGCCGCCCCGCCCTCGGCGGGGAGTACGCCTCGCCCCTTTCGGGCCTCGGCAACCCCCGCGAGGGCCGCGCGATGCACGAGGGCTCGTGGGACCGCCAGCACCTCAACAACGACGCCCTCCACCTCAAGGCCGGCGAGACCGTGACGCTCTTCACCCACGAGGGAGCGGGCACGGTGCACCGCTTCTGGGTCACCATCGCGCCGCGGGAGGACGTCGCCATCCTGAGCCAGGTCATCCTCCGGATGTACTGGGACGGCGACGCCTACCCGAGCGTGGAATGCCCCATCGGCGCATTCTTCGGCGTCGGCTTCGGCGAGCAGAAGGATTTCATCTCGCTGCCCCTGAACGAGGCCTCGGGCGGCTACAACTGCTACTGGCCGATGCCGTTCCACCAGTCGGCCCGCTGGACCCTGACCAATGGCGCGGGGAGGCCGCTCGATTCCTTCTACTACAACATCGACTACACCGCGCTCGCCTCGCTGCCAGCCGACACCCGGCATTTCCACGCCCAGTTCCGCCGGGAGAACCCGACGACGCCGGGCCGCAACTACACGATCCTGGAGACCACCGGCGCCGGCCACTATGTGGGCACGGCCCTCTTCATGGCAGGCCGCGCCCTGTACTTCCTCGAGGGCAACGAGATGGTCTACATCGACGGGGCGACAACCCCGAACATCGAGGGCACCGGCACCGAGGATTACTTCAGCTCCGGCTGGTACTTTGACCGCGGCCTCTATTCCGCGCCCTACCACGGCGTCATCATCAAGGACGAGGCGCGCTCGCGCGTATCCGCCTACCGGTGGCACATCGAGGATGCGATCCCGTTCACCCGATCGATCCGCTTCACGATCGAGCACGGCACCGGCAACGACGAGACCGCCGACTACTCGTCGGTCGCCTACTACTATCTGGCCGGGGTGTCCCCGGCCCCGCCGCCCCTGCCGGCCGACCTGCTGCCCTCCCACTTCCCGCCCATGAAGGCCTTCGCGATCACCGGCGCGATCGAGGCCGAGGGCCTGGAGAAGACCGCCACGGCGACGGGCGGCGGTCTCTGGTCCCAGGACATGGGCCAGTGGGAGTACGGCGAAGCCTGGTCCGCCCGCGGGGCGCTCTTCTGGGGCGCGGACAAGCCGGGCTCCGAGCTCACCGTGCCAGTTCCGGTGCCCGCGGGCGCCACCGGGCACCTGGTGGCCCGGATGGTGGCGGGCCCGGGCTTCGGCATCGTCCGGTTCGCCGTGGGTTCCGGCGCCCTCGGCGAGGCCGTCGACCTCTACGCGGCCCAGCTGACGCCCCGGGAGATCGACCTCGGTCCCGTGCCTGCCAGCGGGACGGTGCCGGTGATAATCCAGCTGGCCGGAAAGAACCCCCTGGCCCGCCGCTCCGACGCCGGGATCGACGCCTTCATCCTGAAACCCGCCCCCTGATCGCCATGCCCGACCGCCTCATCGCCCGCCGCGATTTCGTCCGTACTTCCCTTGGCACCATCGGCGCGCTGGCGGGCGCGACGACCTTGGGCCGCGCGGCGCCCTTGGCGGCGGCCGACGCAACCCCGGCGCCGGCGCGGGGTCCGGATACGATCTACACGGGTGCGCAGCTCGACCGCATCGCGTTCCCGATGGGCGGCCTCGGCGCCGGAACCATCTGCCTCGAGGGCTCCGGCTCCCTGACGAGCGTGTCGCTGCGCAGCCAGCCGAGCGTGAACCACACGCCCGGAATCTTTGCCGGCCTGTCGCTCGGCGGCCCGGAGAAGATCGCCCGGGTGGTCGAGGGTCCGGTCCCGCGCTGGAAGCTCTTCGGGCCGCCCCACTCCGCCTCGGGCAGCGCACCGATGGGGCTGGGCCTCCCCCGCTTTGCCGCGGCCAAGTTCCGGGCCCATTTCCCCTTCGCGCGGGTCGAGCTCGAGGACGCGGCCCTGCCGGTATCGGCCCGCATCACCGGCTGGAGCCCGTTCGAACCCGGCGACGCCGACATCTCCAGCCTGCCGGTGGCGGGCCTCGAGTACACCTTCACCCACAACGGGACCGAACCGCTGGACGCCGTCTTCTCGTTCAACAGCGACAATTTCCTGCCCCCGGCCATCGACCATTGGGGCAACGGCCCGGAGGCCGCCCGCAGCGCGCGGGCGACGCCCGGCGGATTCATCCTCTATGGCGGCGCCTGGCCGGCGTCGAAGCAGGAGGAGGCCTGGTTCGCCGTCTCGGTGGAGGAACCGGACGTGAAGGTGAACCTCGCCTGGTTCCGGGGCGGCTGGTTCGACCCGATCACCATGGCCTGGCGGGACGTCGAGCAGGGCGCGGCCTATGACCGGCCGCTGCCGACCGAGGGGAAGATGCCGACCGGCGCCACCCTCTTCGTGCCCTTCCACCTGAGGCCCGGCGAGAGCCGGACGATCCGGGTCCGCCTCTGCTGGTACTCGCCCAAGACCCGGGTGCGCGCGGTGGTGCCGGAGCCGACGGGACCGGCGCAGCCGTCGGACTTCTACCAACCCTGGTACTCGGGGCGCTTTGCCAGCATCGACGCCGTCGCGGCCTACTGGGCCGAGCATTACCTGGAGCTGCGCCGGCGCACCGAGAAGTTCTCCAACTGCTTCTTCGACACGACCTTGCCGCCGGAGGCGGTCGAGGCGGCGGCCGCGAACCTCAGCATCCTGAAGGCGCCGACCATCCTGCGCCAGGCCGACGGTCGCCTGTGGGGTTGGGAGGGATGCGACGACGACGCGGCCCAAGGCCCCGGCACCTGCACCCACGTCTGGAACTACGCCCAGGCGATCGCCCACCTCTTCCCCGCCCTCGAGCGCACGCTGCGCGAGACGGAGTTCAACGTCGGCCAGGACGCCGCCGGCCACCAGAACTTCCGGGTGGCGCTGCCGATCCAGGAGTCCAAGCACGACTTCTATGCCGCAGCCGACGGCCAGCTGGGCGGCATCATCAAGGCGCACCGCGAGTGGCGGATCAGCGGCGACACCGCCTGGCTGCGCGGCCTGTGGCCGCGGATAAAGGCGAGCCTCGACTACTGCATCGCCACCTGGGACCCGGCCCACCGCGGCTGGCCCGAGGAGCCGCAGCACAACACCTACGACATCGAGTTCTGGGGTCCGTCGGGGATGATTTCCAGCTTCTATCTTGGGGCCCTCGCCGCCGCGGTCGGCATGGGCCACGCCTTGGGCGACGAGGTCCCGCTTTACAGCGACCTCCTGGCCCGCGGGAAGGCCCTCGTCAATGCGGAGCTCTATAACGGGGAATATTACTTCCAGAAAGTGCAGTGGAAGGGTCTCCGGGCCACCTCGGTGGAGAACTCCGTCTCCTACGGCCAGGGGTATTCGGCCGAGGCGAAGGTGCTTCTGGAACAGGAGGGCCCGAAGTACCAGTTCGGCACAGGCTGCCTCTCGGACGGCGTCCTCGGCGCCTGGCTCGCGCTCCTCTGCGGCGTCGGTCCGTTCCTCGACGAGGCCAAGGTGCGCAGCCACCTCAAGGCCGTCCACCGCCATAATTTCCTGCCCGACCTCTCGCATCACCCCAACCCGCAGCGCCCCACCTACGCCAACGGGACGGAGGCCGGGCTCATCCTCTGCAGCTGGCCGCGCGGGGGCATCCCCGCGCTGCCTTTCGTGTATTCCAATGAGGTCTGGACGGGCATCGAGTACCAGGCGGCCTCGCACATGGTGATGATGGGCCTGCCCGGCGAGGGGCTCGACATTGTCCGGGGCTGCCGCTCCCGTTATGACGGGCGGGTCCGCAACCCGTTTGACGAGTACGAATGGGGCCATTGGTACGCGCGCGCCATGGCGTCCTACGCGCTCCTCGAGGCCTTTGGCGGCGCCCGCTTCGACGCCGTGGACGGCGTCCTGCACCTGGAGCCGGGGATCCAGGGCGACTACCGCTGCTTCCTCGCCACCGCCACCGGCTACGGCACGGTCGGAGTCTCCGACGGCAAACCGTTCGTGCAGGTGGTGGCCGGGGCCATCCCCTTCAAGGCCATCCGCTACCAGCCCCGGGGCCTGGGGTAGATCAGGGCCGGCCCGGAACCCCGACGGGCACCAGGGTCGGCGATACGGCCGGCGCCGAGCCGGCTGGCCCGGCCAGGAGGCGCCGTTTCGACGGGTCGCGCGGGTCGTCCACCCGGGGGTGGTCGCGCCAGAGCCAGCGCAACATTTCCGGCAGCGCCGCTCCGGCCTGGCGGTTGTTGTGGGTGCCGCTGCCCCAGCAGTAGTTCAAGTCGTAGCCCTTCGCGGTCAGGGCGGCCGCCATCCGCAGGTTCTGGCCGTGCCAGTCCATCCGCGGGTTGTAGCTCTCGGGCGGAGCGCCGGGCCGCAGGCCCCGGTTGTCATTGATGCCATCCAGGAGGTAGACGCGGATCGGCTTGCGTTCGGCCGCGCGGATCAGGTCCGGGTAGGCGTCGCCGCCGCGGATGTTGGTGAAGCTGCCGATCGTGCTCAGGACCTTGTGGAACTGGCCGGGCCGCTGCCACGCCACGGTGAAGGCCGCGATCGCGCCGGAGCTGGCGCCGCCGATCGCGTGGTCGTCGGGGTCCGGAGAGAGCGTGTAGCGGCGGGACAGCACCGGCAGCAGCTCGTCCGTGATCACCCGGGCGTACTTGTCGTCGAGGGCATTGTACTCCTGCGGCCGGTTGGAGCCCTTGTCGCCCCAGTTCGACTGGGTCGCGACGGCCTGCTCCGGCGTCCGGCCGGGATTGATGAAGACGACGATCGTGACCGGGACCTCCTGGCGGTAGATCAGGTTGTCGAACGCGAAGGTCGCCCGCATGTCGCCCGTCTCGCGCCGCCACGCCTGGCCGTCCTGGAAGATCATGAGCGCGGCCGGCACCTTCGGGTCGTACTGGGCCGGCACGTACACGCAGAAGTCATGGAGGGTGCCGGGGTAGGCCTGGCTGGGCAGCTGCTCCCACGGGGTGACCGTGCCCTGTGGCACGCCGGGCTGCGGCATTGAGTCGGGGCCGAGCAGGTAGACATCATTGAGCGGATCGGCCGCCCGGGCGGCGGGGGCGAGGGCCGCGCACAGGAGCAGCAGCCGGAGGCAGGCGGGGGTTGTCATGGGGAAAGGGCTGGCCGGCGGGCACCGCCGGCCGGGGACTTCGCCGCCACCATGGCAGCCTTCCGCGCGGAAGACAAAATCTGTTTCGGCGGCGGACCGCCCCCGGCCGGCGACCACGGGGCCTCGGGCGCAGCGGGGGATTGACCGGCCCGGCGTTTTGGCGCCCAGTCGGCGTATGCCTGGATGGTCCTGCATGGTCGGTCGCCGGCGGCACCAGTTCGACACGCTCCGCGAGCTGATGGCGCGGGCGACCCCGCTGCGGTCCGGCGACGAGCTGGCCGGCCTCGCCGCCGCTTCGGCCGAGGAACGCGCCGCTGCCCAGGTCTGCCTGGCCGAAGTGCCGCTCGCCCGCTTTCTCGAGGACCAGCTGGTCCCCTATGAGGGGGACGCGGTTACGCGCCTCATCATCGACACCCACGACCGCGCGGCCTTTGCCCCGGTGGCCGGCCTCACCGTCGGGGGCCTGCGCGACTGGCTGCTCGACTATGCCACCGGGCCGGAGCAGTTGGCGGCGGTCGCGCGCGGCCTCACCCCGGAAATGGCCGCGGCCGCGGCCAAGCTCATGGGCAACCAGGACCTGATCCTCGCCGCCCGGAAGTGCCGGGTGGTGACCGCCTTCCGGAACACCCTCGGCCTGCCCGGCCGCCTGGCCGTCCGGCTCCAGCCCAACCACCCGACCGATGACCTGCCCGGGATCGCCGCGTCCATCGTCGACGGGCTGCTCTACGGCTGCGGGGATGCGGTCATCGGCATCAACCCGGCCACCGACCAGCCCGCGGTGCTCGACTCGCTGCTGCACCTCCTCGACGAGGTCATCCGCCGGTATGCCATCCCGACGCAGGCCTGCGTCCTTGCCCACGTGACCGCCCAGCTGGAGGCCCTGCGGCGGGGCGCCCCGGTCGACCTCATGTTCCAGTCGATCGCCGGCACCGAGGCAGCCAACGCGAGCTTCGGGGTCACGCTCGGCCTCCTCGGCGAGGCCCAGGCGGCGGCGCAGTCCCTGCGGCGCGGCACCGTCGGCGATCAGGTGATGTATTTCGAGACCGGGCAGGGGTCGGCCCTCTCCGCCGGGGCGCACCACGGGGTCGACCAGCAGACCCTCGAGGCCCGGGCCTACGCGGTCGCCCGGCACTTCTCGCCCCTCCTCGTCAACTCGGTCGTCGGCTTCATCGGCCCGGAGTACCTCTACGACGGCAAGCAGATCATCCGCGCCGGCCTCGAGGACCATTTCTGCGGCAAATTGCTCGGCCTGCCGATGGGGGTCGACGTCTGCTACACGAACCACGCTGAGGCGGACAAGGACGACATGGACTCGCTCCTCACCCTCCTGGGTGTCGCCGGCTGCAATTATATCATGGGGGTGCCGGGTTCCGACGACATCATGCTGGGCTACCAGTCGACCTCGTTCCACGACAGCCACTACCTCCGCCAGGCGCTCGGGCTCCGCCCGGCGCCCGAGTTTGAGGCCTGGCTGGAGAAAATGCATATCCTGGACGCCGGCGGCCGGCTGCTTCCGGCCGGCCCCACCCACGCCCTGCTCGCCCTTGGCACCTCCTGATCCATCTGCCGAATTGGTGGCGCCGGACCCGGACCGCCGGCCGGACAACGGACGCGACCCCTGGGTTGGGCTCGGGGCGCACACCGCCGCCCGGATCGCCCTCGGTCGGGCGGGCGGCAGCCTGCGCACGGCATCGCTGCTGGAATTCACGGTCGCCCACTCGCTGGCCCGCGACGCCGTGCAGGCGGAATTTGACGTCGGACGACTGGAGGAGGAGCTGCGGGCCGCCGGCCTCGCCACGGCCCGGCTCGCCTCCCGCGCGGGCGACCGTGCCCACTACCTGCGGCGGCCGGACCTGGGCCGGGCGCTGGCGCCCGCCTCGGCCGAGTGGCTGCGGGCGTTCGCGGCGGCGAACCTCTCCCGGGACGTCGCGATCATTGTGTCCGACGGCCTTTCCGCGGCGGCCACCGCCCACGCGGCCGGGACGATCGCCGCACTGGCCCGGCACCTTGAGGAAGCACACGTGACCTCCTACCCGGTATTTCTCGTCCCGCTCGCACGGGTCAAACTCCAGGACGCCGTGGGCGACGTCCTCGGGGTGCGCCAGAGCGTGATCCTTCTCGGGGAGCGGCCGGGCCTGAGCGCCCCCGACAGCCTCGGAGCCTACTTGACTTACGAGCCCCGGGCCCACCGCACCGATGCGGACCGCAACTGCATTTCGAACATCCGCGTGGGCGGCCTGCCGCCGGCGATGGCCGCCCGCAAGATCGCCCAGCTGCTCCTGGACTCCCGGCGCCTGGGGCTGAGCGGCACCCGCCTGCGCGAGCGCGCGGGCGAACTGCCGGCGGCCGGACCCGGTTAAACCACCGGGGGCGATGGCCTTTGGCGGAGCTCCTCCAGCACCGCGAGGAGCGTCGCCTCCTGCTCCTGCGGGTCCAGCGCCCGCCCGCGCAGCTGCGACCGGTAGCGCGGCAGGTCACCGAGAAACCCGGCCAGCTGCTCCCGCGTCGGCGACTCGGAGTAGTCCCCGAAGCCCGAGCGCGCCAGGAAGCGCGCATTGTAGACCTGCTCAAACTGCCGGCGCAGCGGCACGCCGAAATAGGGCTTCCCGAGGAAGATCGCATCGGCGATCAGCGAGAACCCCGTCGTGCCGATGATGGCGCGCGCCGATGCCAGGTCCGGCAGGAAGGTGGCGCCGTGGGCGCGGAACTCGAGGTTGCCCTCGGTCCCGGTGCGGTCGTGGCAGTAGACGATGAAGCGGCCGGGCAGCGCCCGGAGGACCGCCAGCAGCGCGGGATTGGGCTTGGTGAGGTAGACCAGCACGTGCTCGCCCTCGGTCGGGCGCATGCCCTGGGTCTCGAGTTGGATGAGGGGCGAGACGAAGCGGTACCGGCGGGTGCTCGGGACGGCCTTGCGGTAGGACTTGATCACGTAGGCCGCGGCGCCGTGGGTCGCCACGAGGGTCGCCAGCTGCACGAGGCGGAACTCCAGCCAGGGGGCGCCGGTCGGCCGCGGCTGGTGAAGGAGCTCGTTCTGGTTGTCCATGCTCACCAGGGGCCGCCGCAGGACGTGGGCCGCCACCATCGTGAACGGCTCGTACGCTGTGATGAAGACGTCGGGCCGGAAGGCCTCCAGCTCCCGGCGCAGCCGGCCCCAGTGGCCGAGGAAAAACGGGAGGCACCCCAAGTTGGCCCTCACCGTGGCCGGCACGGACATCCCCCGCGCGGTGAAGGCCAGGGTGATGCCCTCGATCCGGGTCGGAGCGAAGGGGGCCAGCGTGTCGCAGGCCCGGTCGCCGTAGGTCAGGACCTTGACCGCGTGGCCCTCGGCCCGGAGCCGGCCGATCACCTGGATGGCCTCGAACACGTGCCCCAGGCCTTCGCCGGACACGCCATAGACGATGTTCATCCCGAGAACTGGCGGTGAGGACGCATTGGACCTCGAGAAGAAAAGCGCGCTGGGCCGGCGCGCAAATCGAAACCGGCCGCGGGCCTCAGGCCGGCGTGTCCAGCTGTACCGCCCACTGGTTGTCGAGGCGGATCGAGAAGTCGAGCGGGTCGCCGATCGCAACCTTCCCGCGCGGGACCTGGTAGGCCCAGACCTGAAAATAGGTCAGGTTCGCGCCGCCGAAGATGGTCGAGAAGGCCCCGTCGACGGCGTCCAGGCCGCACGAGACCGTGATCCGGCCGATCCGCGGAACGTGGAAGCGGGCATCGGTCGTCAGCCACCGTCCCCCGAGGTAGACCTCACCGTAGGCGTGGAAGTCCATGTGGCCCTCCGGGTCCGGGAAACCGACGTCGGGCAGGTGACCGGTCACGTAGCGGGCGGGAACGTTGAAGGTGCGGTTGAGCGCCACGGCCAAGTGGGCGAAGTCGCGGCACACCCCGTAGCGCCGCTGGAACACATCCCAGGCCGACAGATCGGGGCGGCCCGACATGAAGCGGTACTCGATGTTGTCGTGGATCCACTGGCTGATCGCCTGGACCCGCGGCCAGCCCGGCTCAATCGCCCCGAACTGCTGCCATGCGAAGTTGCTGAGCTTGTCCGAGTCGCAGTAGCGGCTGGGCAGCGTGTAGCGCAGGAGGTGGGCCGGGATCTCCTCGGGGGGGTGGGGCCGGCCGGTCCCGAAGTTGTAGTTGTCGGGCTTCGATGAGACGGCGACGATCGCGTCGTGGCGGAAGTGGTTGGCGCCGGGCGCCAGCACCACGCGGTGGAAGGGGTTGCCGTGGGCGTCGGTGAATTCCTCGGAGGGCAGGCGGTCGCCGAGGGTCAGGGCCTCGGACAGCACCATGTGCCGGCCGTCCGGGCGCAGCTTCACGTCCAGGATGATCGAGGCCGGCCCCAGGGCCTGGTAGGTCAGGCTGCAGCCCACCCGCAGGGTGAGGTCAAATTCGGAAGGGATCGCGGTGGAAACCATGGCGCCTGACTCCAGACCACTATCTGCGCGATCGGTTGCGGGGGAAAGGCCATTCGGGTTCCTCGGGACTTGCAGTCGCCCGCCGGTATGCTGAGATTTCGGCGAACCCCCATGACCTCTCCCAAGCTCGTATTCATCGGATCGGACAGCGGCGCCACGACCTCCAAGACCGGGGGCGTCTGGGCGGACGGCTCGATGGTCTCGATGAAGCTGCTGCAGAGCTCGACCAATTCCCAGGCCGGCACCGAGGCGGTGGTCCGCGGCTGGGTCCAGGGGGTCGAGAGCTTCCTCGCCCAGAACAAGCTCACCTGGGACCAGGTGCAGGGGGTCGGCCTCGCGATCCCGGGCCCCTACCAGCGCTACGGGGTCCTCGGGCGGACCGCCAACCTGCCGGCGAGCTTCGACGGCTGGAACTTCCACGACGACTACGGCCGGGCCCTCTCGGCCGCGGCCGGCCGGGCGATCCCGCTGGTGGTCGGCAACGACGGCCGGTTGGGCGGGGTGGCCGAGGCGAAGCTCGTCCGCGCCGGCAAGAAGGCCTCCGTCCTCATGCTGGCGCCCGGCTCCGGCCTGGGCTGCGCCTACATCGACGCCAACGGCCTGCCCCTCGACGGCGAGACCCTTTGCGGCATGGAGGCGGCGCACATGCCGGCCCCGCTCCAGCTCCTGGGCATGCGGCCGCTGCCCTGCGGCTGCGGCCGCACCTGGGGCTGCGTCGAGGCGTACACCACCCTTTCCGGGATGCCCTACCTCGTGGAGGAGCTCCTGAAGAAGCACCCCGACCACGAGCTGTCCCGCTCCTCCCTGACCCCGAAGGAGAAGGCGATGTCGATCCGCGGCCTGGCCCAGAAGGGCGACCCCCTGGCGGGCGAGATCTTCGACTTCCAGGCCCGCGCGCTCGGCATCCATGTCGCCAACCTGTGCCTCGCGCTCGACCCCGGGTTCGTCGTGATCGGCGGCGGCCTGATGGACCACGAGGCCACCTCACCGGAATTCCGCCACCGCTACATCAACATCCTGCGGGAGGCGGCGCTCCCCTTCCTCTGGCCGACGCAGCGGGCGACGATCAAGTTTGCGGCGTCGGAAATGGGCGAACTGTCCCAGGCGATCGGCGCGGCCCTCGTGGCCCTCTACACCTCCAAGGCGGCGGCGGACCAGCCGCTCGCCACCTAGCCGGTGCCCCGGTCCGCGCCGCGGGACCCCCGCCCTCCCCTCCCCACCTGACGCATGCAATACCTGGGCCTCCTGTTCACCCTCGCGCTGCTGGCGGTCAACCTCTGGGGCCTCATGCTGATGGCGGGCGGGTACTGGCGGAACCGCTGGTTCGCGCTGGCCGCGGGACCGATCCTGGCCGTGACCCTGCTCTACGCGATCGAGTGCCACCACGGCCTCGGCCGCTCGCTGGGAGGCCTCGGGCTCTTCTCCACCTTGGTCTCGGCCGCGCTGATCGCCCTCAGCCTCAGCGCCTGGCAGCCGGCGGGCCTGTCCGCCCCCTGGTCCGCCCGCCTGCAGGCGTGGCGGACCGAGTTCGCGCTGCGGGGCCTCCTCCTCCCCTTCGGGGTCGCCACGCTCGTCTTCCTCTACGCCTTCTCCTGGCGCTTCATCTACCCGAACATTGACGGCTCCTCGGAGAAGATCGCCGACTTCTCCTACATCTGCAGCTACTACTCCGGTGCGACCATCCCGGTGCCGGACGCCTGGTTCAGCCCCTACCTCTCGACCCAGTACTACAGCTTCCAGCACTACGGCGCCGCCCTGATGGGCCGGATCCTCCTCCTGCCGACCGGCTCGTCCTACAACATCGCCTACTCCCTCCTGATCGCCCTCGGCGGCACGGCCTTCGCCGGCACGGTCTTCATGATCGCCCGCGGGCGCTTCGTCCGGGCCGCGGTCGTCACCTGCTTCGTCATCGGCGGCACCGGCATCAGCCTCCTCGACCACCTGACCGACAAGGAGGTCAACCCCTGGACCAGCATGCGCTACATCGGCAGCGCCCAGATGGACAAGGTGGTCAACATTCCCGGCCTGCCGCCGCTCAAGTTCGGCCCGTGGCTGCGCGAGTACAACTACCGGTTCCGGGTGAAGGAGGGCGACAATGACCAGTTCGTGATGGAGCTGCCGGGCGAGATCTACTCCTACGTGGCCTTCCTCGGCGACTACCACGCCCCCCTGTCCGGCTACTACCTCCTCGGCCTTTGCGCCATGGGCATGCTGCTCTGGCACCGCACCGGCCTCGCCCGGTACCCGGCGATCGCCGGGGCGACGCTCACCTGGACGCTCCTCGCCAACACCTGGGTGCTGCCCCTCCAGGGCCTGGGGATTGCCCTCTGGCTGGCGTTCAACGCCCGCGACTGGCGGCGACTGGTGCCGGCCGTGGCGCTGGGCGCGGCCGTGGTCTGGCTGCTCGCCTGGGTCTACCTCTCCGCCTTCACCGCGGCGGCCTCGGGGTACGACACCGCGGTCCGGTGGGTCCGGCCGGGCGAGCACACCCCGCCGCTCCTCTTCATCCTCTTCTTCCTGCCGACCATCGCCTTCATCCTCCTCGGCTTCGCCTCCGGCGACCGGCGGGCCCGCTGGCTCGGCGTCTTCTGGCTCCTGCTCCTGCTCTTCACCGAGTTCTTCTTCGTCGACGACGAGTACTCCGGCCACTTCAACCGGTTCAACACCACGCTCAAGTGGTGGCCCTGGGTGATGGCGGGCACGCTGATGACCCTGGCCCCCTTCGTCCTCGAGCTCTCCCGGCGGCGCTGGGTGCGGGTGCTCGGCTTCGTCTTCTGCCTCTATCCCTGCGCCTACGCCTGGGACCTCGGCGTCAACATGTGGAACGGGCCCAAGGACGACCGCGGCAAGATCGAGGGCACCACCTACCTGACCCGGGACGAGTTCCCGCGCCTGATGCTCGGGCGCCTGAAGGTCGAGAAGCCGGGCATCGTGATCGAGCGCCCGGACGAGCAGGGCGGCTTCGTCAACTCCGCCGTCATCCCCCTCTTCGCCGGGCAGCGGATGTGGCTCGGCTGGTGGGGGCACGAGCTCCTCTGGCGCGAGAACCGCGAGGACGTCCGCCGCCGGCATGAGATCCTGATGCGCTTCTACGCGGCCGACCCGAAGAACCCGCCCGAGGCGGGCATGACGGCCGGCAAGTGGCTGGAGTCCCAGGACATCGACTACGTGCTCTGGTACCGTGCCGACGACAAACCCGAGCCCTGGAAGATCATCAACCAGGAGGTGTCGCCGGAGTACGTCTGGGTCGACATCCTCACCTACCAGGACGAGGACGGCCGCAAGGTCGGTTTCTGGAAGCGGGCCCCGGACGCCCCGTAGGCGTCAGGAGTCGGGGCGGTCCGGAGCGATGATCTTCAGGACCGAGCGGACCCGGTTCAGCTCCCCGTGGAGGTGACTCATGATGAAGGCGATCTCGATCGCCCGCGAGTCGGGGACGTCGCCCTTGGGCTCGATCGCCAGCCGGGTCTCGAGGGTCGAAAAGCGCCGCCCGACCTCGCGCAGCCCGAGGTCGAGCGCGTCGGTCTTGAGCCGCCCGGAGTCGCTGGCCAGCCGGATCCGGTCCGGGGTCTGGGAGCTCGCCTTCGCCTCGGTGAGCCAGCGCTCCATGCCGTCGAGGGCGGTGCTGACCCGGATCCGGTAAGTCGGCAGGTCCAGGCCGAGTCGGCCCGCGGCTTCCTCGGGCTTCTCGATCTTCTGCAGGCCGGCGATCTCGGCCTTGATGATGTTCAATTGCTCGATGACGCGGATCCGGTCGGCCGGCTTCACCATGTAGTGGCGGACGCCGAGGCGGGCGGCCCGGACGACCGTGGCGCTGTCCGTCGAGGTGGTGCAGATGATGACCCGCACGTAGCGGCAGGCCGGCATCCCCCGGACGCGCTCCAGCAGGTCCAGGCCCGAGATCTCGGGAAGGTTCAGGTCAAGGAAGACGACATCAAAGGGATGCCGGGGATCCTCCATCAGCTTCAGGGCCGCGTTCCCGTCCGCCGCGGTCATGATCTGGTGCGCTCCCTCGGCCTTGAGGATCGCGACCAGCATCTCGCGCGATGTGGCTTCGTCTTCGACGATGAGGATGTTCACGGCGTCGCTTGATTTCGGCCAATCCCGCCCATATGTCAACCGTGGGCAAGCCCTCGGCGGACATCACTTTACCGCCGCCCAGACCCGTTGCACGTCGTCGTGCTCCTCCAGCGCCTGGAGGAACTCCCCCACCTCACCGCGGGCGGCGTCATCCAGCGCCGGGAAGGTCTTCGCGAGGTAGCCCAGTTCGCTCGTCACCACCGCCCAGCCGTGCTGGGCCAGCCAGGTGGAGACGGCGTGGACCGACCGGAGGTCGGTGATGAACCGGCCGCCGGCATGGCCCTCCGGGATGTCGTCGTTCTGGTGGTGGGTGAGGGCCTCGAAGTCGTTGGCGCCCGCCTCGATGGCCGCGGCCTCGAGGTCGGCCGCCGGATCCGGGTGGTGGGCCTCGACGAGGCCCACGTGGTCGAAGAGGAACTTGTTGCTGGCGGCCTGCCCGAGGACGCCGCCCTTGAAGAGCACCCGCATCTCCGGCGCGGTGCGGTTGTGGTTGTCGGTGTAGCACTCGACGATCACCGGGACCTTGTGGGGGGCGTAGCCCTCGAAGACCACGTGCTCGAGGGCGGCGGAGCCGTCGCCGCCGCCCGCGCCCTTCTTGATCGCGCGCTCGATCACGTCGCGGGTCACGCTCGCCTTGCGGGCCTTCTCGAGCACGGCGAAGAGCCGCGCGTTGCCGGCCGGGTCGCCGCCGCCCAGCTTGGCCGCGACCGTGATCTCCTTCACCAGCTTCCCGACCACCTGGCCCTTCTTCAGGTTGACGATCGCGCGTTTCGCATGGAGCCATTGACGTCCCATATGAGAGGGACACAGCTAGCATCGCCGGGACGGGCCGCGCAACCGCAAAGCGGGCGCCCGGGCGGCCAGTTCCGGTTTGCGGCGGGGGCCGTCCGGGACAAGGGTGGACCTCCCATGCACACCCCCCGCAACCTGCAGTCGATCGGCGACGAGATCGCCATTGCCTGGAGCGACGGGGCCGAGTCGTTTCTCCGTCACGACCTCCTGCGCCGGGCCTCGCCCAGCGCCGAAACCCAGGGCGAGCGCGACGTCTTCGGCAACCAGTACGGCGGCCAGGCGCGGCCGACCGCCGGGGTGCGGGTGACCGGCTGGGAGTCGGTGGGCAACTACGCCATCCGCTTCGACTTCAGCGACGGGCACCGGACCGGCCTTTTCACCTTTGATTACCTGCGGAAACTGAGCGACCTTCCCCCTTGAGCCATGGCCAATCCCGTCACCTTCCCCACCCGCACCTCGACCGCCGAAATCGAGCTCGGCACCCTCCTGCAGCCGAAGTTCGGCCCCGACGGGATGATCCCGTGCATCACGGTGGACGACGCCAGCGGCGAGGTGCTGATGTTCGCGTTCATGAACGCGGAGTCCCTGGCCCAGACGATCGAGACCCGCCGGGCCACCTACTGGAGCCGCTCCCGCAACAAGGTCTGGGTGAAGGGCGAGGAGTCGGGTAACCTGCTGACCGTCGTCGACCTCTACGTCGACTGCGACCAGGATGTGCTGCTCCTGCGGGTGAAGAACGCCGGCCTGGGGGCCTGCCACAACGGCTACCCCTCCTGCTTCTACCGCAAGCTCGCCCGCGGGGCCAACCCCGGCGTCCCGGGCTCGCTCCGGCTCGACTTCGCGTCCGCGCGCGCCTTCGACCCGTCGCTGGTCTACCGGAAGAAGTAGGCGGCCGCCCTACTCGGCCTCGTCGACCATGGTGATCTTGAGCTCGGCGCTCGAGACCAGCTGGCCGTCGACGGTGCAGCTCGCCTCGGCCATCACGATCTTGTTGCTGCGGACCTTCACCAGCTTGGCGTGGATCTTCAGCTGGTCGCCCGGGCGCACCGGCCGCCGGAACTTGACCGCGTCCGCGCTCATGAAGAAGGCCGGCCGCGGGATCCACTTGTTGTGGCGCACGCTCAGGATCCCCGCCGCCTGGGCCATCGCCTCGAGCTGGAGGACGCCGGGCATCACCGGGTCGCCGGGGAAATGCCCGTTGAAGTAGGGCTCGTTGAAGGTCACGTTCTTCACCGCCACCAGCTCGTCGCCGTGCATCTCCAGCACCCGGTCGATCATGACGAACGGATAGCGGTGCGGCAGGATGTCGAGGATGTTGCGGATATCGAGGGTGGTGACGTCGATCTCCGGGGTGTCGCGCAGCGCGCCCTTGCGGCGGGTGCCGGACTTGGCCCGCTCCTGCAGCTTGGCGAAGAGCGCCTTGGTCAGGTCGGCGTTGATCGCGTGCCCGGGCCGGGTGGCCACGATGTGGGCCTTGAGGGGCCGGCCGAGGAGGGTGATGTCGCCGATGATGTCCAGGATCTTGTGGCGGACGAACTCGTCCTTGAAGCGCAGCGGCTCCTTGGAGATGATCTTGTCGCCCTTGATCACGACCGCGCAGTCGAGCGAGCCGCCGCGGATCTTGCCGAGCTTGAGCAGCTCCTCGATGTCCTCGTAGATGGTGAAGGTGCGCGCCGGCGCGATCTGGGCGATATAGGTCTCGGGGTCGATCGTGATCGAGAGGTGCTGGGTGTGGATGCCGCGGTCGTCCGCCGAGGTGCAGGAGATCTTGAGGCCGTCGTAGGGCAGCGCGATCAGCGAGGAGTTGCCCTTGGAGACGGACACGGGGGCGTCGAGCGTGAAGTACTCGCGCTCCTTGTCCTGCTCGACCGGCTCGCCCTCGAGGATCAGGTTCACATAGGGGCGGGCGGAGCCGTCCATGATCGGGGGTTCCGAGGCGTTCATCTCCACCACGACGTTGTCCACCTGGCACCCGGAGAGGGCGGAGAGCACGTGCTCGACCGTGTGGATCTTGGCGTGGCCGGACTGGATCGTCGTGGCCCGCACCAGGTCGGTCACATGGTCGACCCGGGGCTGGATCTCCGGCGCGCCCGGCAGGTCGATCCGGCGGAAGACCACGCCGTGGTTCACGGCCGCCGGCCGGAGCGTCAGGGTCACGGCGTCGCCGGTGTGCAGGGCGCTGCCCTTCAGGGTTACCGGGTGCGACAGGGTCCGTTGTTTCATGGGGTCGGAAGGAAGAGTGTCGGCAGGGGGCGCCGACGAGCGCAAGCGCGGAGAGTCCGCCGGAGCTGGCCTTGACAGCGGGATCCCCCTGCTTAGGACTGGACCTTCCCACCCTTCCACCGCAGACCCCCGACACGCTTCCCGCCATGCCCTCCGCCAACGATATCCGCAAAGGACAGGTCATCAAACACAACGGCGAGCCCCACCTCGTGATGGAAACGCAGCACCGCACTCCGGGCAACCTGCGCGCCTTCGTCCAGGTGAAGATGCGGAACCTCCGCTACGGCAAGGCCCTCGACCAGCGCTTTGCCTCGACCGACACGATCGAGGTCCTGCCGACCGACCGCCGCACGCTGGAGTTCAGCTACGCCGACCGGGACAGCTACGCCTTCATCGACCCGAACACCTTCGACCAGATCGAGATGAGCGCCGAGACCCTGGGCGACGTGAAGAACTACCTGACGGCCGGCGGCAAGGTGGACGTCCTCTTCGTCGACGAGAAGCCCCTCACGGTGGAGATTCCCTCCGCCGTCACCCTCAAGGTGATCGAGTCGGCCGATGGCATCCGCGGCGACACGACCAGCAACGTGCAGAAGCCGGCCAAGCTCGAGACCGGCCTCATGACCACGGTCCCGCTCTTCGTGAAGGAGGGCGAGCTCGTCCGCATCTCCACCGCCGACGGCAGCTACCTCGGCCGGGCCTAAGTCCGAGGGCGGGCGCCTACGGGACCCGCGCCCAGAGGACCTTCAGGTAGCGGCTTTCCAGGCAGTTGGAGAAGACCGGATGGTCGGGCCCGGGTCCCGTCCGGTCGAAGAACTGCAGGCGGCGGTCGAGGCGGTGGGCGGCCTTGATCACGTGCTGCTCGAAGTCCTCGAGGGCGAGCAGGCCCGAGCAGCTGCCGGTGACGAAGATCCCGCCCGGCCGCACCAGGCCCAGCGCCAGCTGGTTCAGGTCCTCGTACTTCTGGCGGCCCTCCCAGTTGCCGGCGGCGTCGCGGGTGAAGATGAACTTCGGGGGGTCGAGGACGACCACGTCCCACGACTCCTTGTTCTGGTACATCTGGCGCGCGTACGCGAAGGCGTCGGCGTGGACGAAGCTGAGCCGCACTTGGTTCAGGTTGGCGTTGCGCCGCGCCTGGGCGATCGCCGCCTCGTCCAGGTCGACGCTCGTCACCTCGCCGGCCTGCCCCAGCACCTTGGCGGCGAGCGAGAACCCGCCGGTGTAGCAGCAGAGGTCGAGGACCCGCTGGCCCGCGGTGAACTGCGCGATCCGCTTCCGGTTCTCGCGCTGGTCGCAGAAGAAGCCCGTCTTGTGGCCCTCCGCGAAGTCGACCTCGTAGCGGACGCCGTGCTCGCGGATCTTCACCGTCGCGGGCGCCGCCTTGTTCGTCTCGTTGAAGTCCGAGGGCTTGATGCCCTCGAGGCTGCCGAGGTCATGGTCGACGTGCACCCGCGCGTACTTGGTGCCGGCCAGCTCGTGCAGGAGGGGCAGCCAGCCCGGCAGCCGCTGCGCGATCCCCAGGCTGTAGACCTCGCAGAACAGGACATCGCCATAGCGGTCGATCGTGAGCCCGGAGAGCCCGTCGCCGTCGGAGTTGACGAGGCGATAGGCGTCGGTCGCCGCGTCCAGCTTCAGCAGGTCGCGCCGCAGCCCGACCGCCCGGCGGATCGCGCCGTCAAAGTAGTCCTCGCCGATGGGGCCGCTGCCGTGCGCCACCACCCGCAGGGGAATCTTCGCCCGCGGATTGAAGAGGCCGGCGCCCACCGGCTCGCCGTTCTTGTCGAAGACCGACACCCAGTCGCCGGGCTTGGCGTCCGGCGAGACCTCCCCGAGGAGCCGCGGGAAGATCGCCGGCTGGAAGGTCACGTACTTGAGCTGCGCCCAGGGCCGCGGCCAGGCGGTGCGGGCGTGGGCGGCAGCTTGGGCTTCCGCCGGCGTGGGACGTGGCATCGACCCAGCCTACCCGGCCCGGGCCCGCCGCCAACCAGATTTGCGGGATCGCGCCGCCGGGCGGCGCGGCGCGGTCCGGTTCAGGCGACGCGCTCGACGATCGCCGGAGGCGGCGTCGGGCGCTTGGGCGCCAGGCGGTAGGCGTTCTTGAAGTACTCCAGGGCCTGCTCGAGCTTCGCCTCGTCGTTGTAATGGATCATCATCAGCGGCTCGCCCTGCTTCACCTGGGTGCCGACCTTCTTGATCTCCGAGACGCCGACGGAGTGGTCGATCTTGTCGTGCGGGGTCTCCTTGCCGGCGCCGAGGAGGTGGACGCCGCGCGCGATCATCGCCGCGTTGATGGTGTGGACGTAGCCGCGCTTCGGCGCCGGCAGCTTGCGGATGTGGCGCGCCGCCGGGAACTTCTCCGGATGGTCGATAAAGGTGGTGTCGCCGCCCTGGGCCTTCACGAGCTCCTTGAACTTCTCGAGCGCGGAACCGTCGGTCAGGTGGCGCTGCACGGTCTGCTTGGCCGAGAGGGTCGAGCCGGCGACGCCGGCCAGCCGGACAATCTCCATGCCGAGCTTGAGCACGAGCTCCTTCACGTCCTCCGGGCCCTCGCCGCGGAGGAGCTGGATCGCCTCCTTGACCTCCAGGGCCGTCCCGACCGAGTCGCCGAGCGGCTGGTTCATGTCGGTGACGAGCGCGACGCAGCGGCGCTTCATGGAGCGGCCGACGCGGGTCATCGAGCGGGCGAGCTGCTTGGCCTGCTCCAAGTCCTTGATGAAGGATCCATTGCCCCACTTGACGTCGATCACGAGACCCTCGGCGCCCTCCGCGAGCTTCTTCGAGAGGACGCTGCCGGTGATGAGCGGAAGGCTGGGGATCGTGCCGGTGTCGCGGCGCAGCTCGAAGAGCTTGGCGTCGGCCGGGGCCAGGTCCTCATTCTGCTCGATAATCGCGCCGCCGATGCGGGCCAGCTGCTGGGCGAACTGCTCGTTCGTCATGCGGCCCCTGAAACCGGGGATCGCGGCCAATTTCTCCAGGGTGTTGATCACGTAGTCGTGCTCGACCCCGCACATCATCGGGACGACGACGCCGGAGGCCATGGCGAGCGGGACCAGGACCAGAGAGGTCTTGTCACCGACCCCGCCGGTCGAGTATTTGTCGATCTTCGGCTTCGCGATGTGGGAAAGGTCGATCACCTCTCCGGAGAGCATCATTTCCTCGGTGAGATCGGCCGTCTCCTGGGCCGACATTCCCGAGAAATAGATGGCCATGGCGAGGGCGGCCAGCTGGTGCAGCGGCATTTCCCCATCCAGCGTACTATCAACAATATAGCGGATCTCCTCTTGGGTGAACTCTCCGCCGTCTCGCTTCTTTTCGATCAAGAAGTTAAACGATGGCTTGATGAAGCGCCGGGCTGGGATGTTGCGTTTGCTCGTCATGGAGTTGAAGGGCGGGACTGGGAGGGGCCCCGGAGGGGGGAAAGCGTACGAGCCAAGCAGCTAGGGGAAAAATGTCGAGCCAAAACGGCCCATCGGACTCCACGCTTGCGCCGGCCGCCCGCGGGCTGGTGAAGTGACCGGATGCACCTGGCGTTCGATTTGATTGGCGAGCTGGACGCGGCCCTGCGGACCGCGGCGGCGGCCAGCCCCGAGACGGGTGCCTTCGAGCCCGGGGTGCGGACCTCCGATCCCCGGCACGGGGACTTCCAGGCGAATGGCGTCCTGGCGCTGGCCAAGAAGGCCGGCCTGCCCCCCCGCCCGGTGTCCGAGCGGATCGTGTCCGCCCTGCCGGCGGCCATCCGGGAGGCCTTCGACGTGACGGTCGCCGGCCCCGGATTCATCAACTTCTCGGCCAAGCCGGCCCTCACCCTGGCCTGGCTGCAGAAGCACCGGACCGAGGCCGACCTGGCCGCTGCGGCCGCCGCGGCGCACCGGGGCGAGACCTGGGTCGTCGACTACAGCTCCCCCAATGCCGCCAAGCAGATGCACGTCGGCCACTTGCGCTCGGCCGTGATCGGCGAGGCGATCTGCCGCCTCCTCGCCTTCACCGGCGCCACCGTGGTGCGGGACAACCACCTCGGCGACTGGGGCACCCAGTACGGCAAGCTGATCTGGGCCGTGAAGCGCCACCTGGACGAGACCGCGCTGGCCCGCGAGCCCCTGGAGGAGTTCGAGCGGCTCTACAAGCTGGGCAACGCGGCCGCCGAGGCCGACCCCGCCGTGCTGGACCAGGCCCGGGCGGAGCTCGTGCGGCTGCAGGCGGGCGACCCCGAGAACCTGGCGCTCTGGCGGCGGATCAACGCCGCGAGCCTTGTCGCCTTCCAGGTGATCTACGACCGGCTCGGCATCCGCTTCGACCACACCCTGGGCGAGAGCTTCTACAACGACAAGCTGGCCGGCATCTATGCCAGCCTCGAGCGCGCCGGGGTGTCGTCGCCCAGCCAGGGCGCCACGGTGGTGGCCTTTCCGGACCACCCCCGGTTCAAGCACCAGCCGATGATCATCCGCAAGTCCGACGGCGCCGCCAACTACGCCACCACGGACCTGGCGACCATCGAGTACCGGGTGGACCACTTCCACGCCGACCACGTCCTCTACGTGGTCGACAAGCGCCAGCACGACCACTTCGAGCAGCTGTTCCTGGCCGCGCGGCGATGGTTCGAGGTGGAGGGGCGCCCGCTCCCGCAGATGGAGCACGTCGAGTTCGGCACCGTCCTCGGCGAGGACCACAAGCCGCTCCGGACCCGCACCGGCGACAACATCCGCCTGCGGGACCTGCTCGACGAGGCGGTCGAGCGCGCCTTCATCCTCGTCTCGCAGAAGAGCCCCGACTTCCCCGAGGCCGAGCGCCGCCGGATCGCCGAGACGGTCGGCGTCGGCTCGGTCCAGTACGCCGACCTGGCCCAGAACCGCTCGAGCGACTACCTCTTCTCGTGGGACAAGATGATCTCCCTCGAGGGCAACACCGCCGCCTACCTGCTCTACGCCCTGGCGCGGATCCGCTCGATCTTCCGCAAGCAGGGCCTGGAGTGCGGCGACCCCGCCGCCGAGGCCGGCGCCGATGTCTTCGAGAGCCCGGGCGAGGTCGCGCTGGCGCGCCGCCTCCTCAAGTTCGCCGACGCCGTGCGGCTGGCGACCGAGACGCTCTGCCCGCATTTCCTCAGCCTCTACCTCTACGAGCTGGCCGGGGAGTTCAGCACCTTCTACAATGCCGACAAGGTGATCGTGCCGGAGGCGCCGGTGCGGGCTCGCCGCCTGCTGCTCTGCGCGCGCACCCTCCTCGTGCTCGAGACCGGCCTGCACCTGCTCGGCCTGCGCACCCTCGAGCGAATGTAGAACGCGCTTGCCCGCCGCGCGGGCTCCGACCACCCTCGGCGCACATGGCGACGACGCAGGAGTTCTACATTCGCGAGGCGTCCGAGAACGAGGCCCGGGGCCCGTACAACCTCGAGCAGCTGGTCTCGCTCGCCGAAACCGGCCAGGTCACGATCGAGACCCTCTGGTATGATCCGGCGATCGAGGACTGGTCCCTGATCGGCAACAACGACGTCCTCAAGACCTCGCTCTTCCCCGAGAAGCGCAAGCTGCGGATGAAGGCCAAGGAGCCGGTCGCCACCAGCAAGCACATGGACACGCTGGCGCCGATCACGGTCGAGGACATGCTGGCGGGCGCCGAGGGCCGGACCGCGGACACCAAGGACAAGGTCGACCCCGCGATCATGCAGGGCCACGCCGCCCGCATCGGGATGTGGTCGGCCGTCGTCGCCTTGGTCCTCGCCGCCGCCGGCGAGGCCCTGCCGGCGGCCGACGCCGTCGTCGCCGTCGACGTGAACAAGATCATGGCCCAGCCGCTGGTCTTCCTCGGCGCCCTCGACCTCTTCATGGCGGTGATGCTCGGTCTGGGCGTGGTCAGCTTCTATCCGTTCGTCCGCTTCCGCGCCGCCCTGGGCCTCGGCCTCTACGGCTTCATCTTCTTCGTCCAGGGCGACACCATGCCCATCTTGGCCCTGCTCGCCGGCTCCGTCGGCCTCTACTTCGCCACCATCTGGGTGGACATGCTGCCGATCGTGGTCAGTTCCGCGCTCGCGGTCCTCGGCATGGCGGGCGTCGCCTACTTCCAGCTCAACTCCTGAGCCGCGGCATGCCGATCCCGGGCATCGGAACCCGCGTCGCCCGCATCTGGAACAGGGACATCTGGCAGGCGACGCAGCCCGGCGATCCCCGGCCCAAGGTCGCGTTTTACGCCCTCCTGCGGGTCGTCTCGACCACCGCCACCACGTTCCACGAGACCCGGACGGCCAGCCGGGCCGCCGACCTCAGCTTCAGCTCGCTCCTCGGGCTCGGACCCCTGATCGCGATTGCGATGCTGGTCGCGTCCAACCTGTTCGGGGAGCGCAATCCCCACCTGGCGATCGACGCCCTGAACCGCCTCATCACCTTCGTCGCGCCCCAACTGAACGAGTACGAGAACCTTAACGCCCCCAGCGCGGTCAAGGTCAACCCCGAGCTGGTGGCGATGCTGAACGGCTTCATCCAGGGCGCCCGCTCCGAGACCGCCGGCGTGGTCGGCGCCTTCCTGCTGGTCGTCATCGTCCTCTTCCTCTTCAAGGCGATCGAGGACGCGTTCAACGAGATCTGGGGCGTGCGGCGCGGCCGCACCCTCCTGCGCCGGGTCGCGTTCTACTGGACCGCCCTGACCCTGGGCGGCGTGTGCTTCTTCGCCGCGGTGGCGCTCCTCGGCGCCGGCACCTTCATGAACGTGTTCGTGAACCGCCTGCCCTTCGGGGCCGAGCTGGCGCGGCTCCTGCGCTGGTCGCTGCCCTCGGCCTCCTTCGCGCTCCTCGTCGCCGTCCTCGCCGTCTTCTACCGGGCGATCCCGAACACCCGGGTGCGATGGACGGCGGCCCTCGCCGGCGCCTTCGCCGTCGCCCTGCTGCTCTCCGCCAACAACGTCCTCGGCTTCCTCTACCTCCGGCGCGTGCTCCTGACCCGCAGCCTCTTCGGGTCCCTCGGGCTCATCCCTGTCCTCATGTTCGGCCTCTTCATCTTCTGGCTCTTCGTCCTGGTGGGCGGCCAGATCAGCTATGCGGTGCAGAACGTGCGCCTGCGCAACAGCCGGCTGGCCTGGGGCCACCTCAGCGCCCTGAACCGCGAGCGCCTCTCGCTCGCGGTGCTGATGACCATCTGCCGCCGCTTCCGCGCCGCCGCGGCGCCGATCACGGTGGCGGAGCTCTCGCTCGCCGTCCGCCTGCCCGAGCAGATCGTGAACGAGTGCCTGAACCGCATCGCCGACGCCGGCTACGTCCGGGCCGTCCCCCTCGGCCCCGACTCCGCCGAGGTGGGCTACCAGCCCGCGCGCCCGCTCAGCCGCATCACCCTCTACTCCTACATCCAGGCGGCGGACCGCCTGGGCGCGGACCCCGCCGGGGACCCCCTCGACGCCATCGACCCGGTCGTCCGCGCCTACGGCGCCGCGGCGGACAAGGCGGGCGCCGAGGGATTCTTCGGCAAGTCGGTGGAGGAGCTCCTTTCCGAGGAAGCCGCCGGCAATTAAGGTTGCCAGCACCTAGGGGGGTCCTAGCCTCGGATCCCTTTTACCCAAATGATTTCCTGGATCCAGCGCACCTTCCAGCACCACTTTCGCCTGATCTTCGCCGTCCTGCTGATCGGCATGGTGATCCCCTTCATTTTCACGATCGGCTCGACCCCCGGCGTCGGCCGGACGGATCGCAAGGCGGCCAGCCGCGACTTCTTCGGCCACAACCTCCTGTCCCAGGAGGAGGACCGCCGGCTGATGGATGACGCCCACCTGAGCGCCGAGCTGCAATACGGTGCCAGCGCCTCCGCGGAACAGATCCAGGCCTTCATGCTCCAGCGCGTGGCGGCCCTGCACCTGGCCGACGAGCTGCACCTGCCCGAGGCGAATCCGACCGAAGTCTCCGAGTTCATCAAGGGGCTGCGCATCTTCGCTGGGCCGGACGGCCAGTTCGACAACTCCAAGTACGAGCTCTTCCGGTCCTCGCTGAAGCCCGGATCGGGCCTCAGCCAGGGCGACATCTACCGGGTTCTGGCGGACGACGTGCGGATGGCCAAGCTGCAGCGCCTGATGGCGGGACCCGGCTATGTGATGCCGTTCGACGTCAAGGACGTCCTGGCCAAGGACGACACCTCCTGGACCGTGTCCACGGCCTCAATTGACTACGCCGGCTACAATCCCGGCCTCACCATTTCCGACGCCGAGGTCACCAAGTTCTTTACCGACAATATCTTCCGTTACACCGTTGCTCCCCGTGTCGCCGTTGACGCGGTGATCTTCCCCTCGGCGGCCTACACGGCCGGAATCACGGTCACGGCGTCCGACGTGCGGCAGCTCTACGAGTCCAATCCGGCGCGCTTCCCGAAGCCCGCCCCAGCCAAGGGCGCCCCGGCGGTGAAAAGCGACCCGGCGGCGGACTTCGCCGCCGTCGAGCCCCAGGTCCGGCAGGCGCTGGTCGACGACCTGGCCAAGCGCGCGGCGGTCAAGGCGGCCTCCGACCTGGCCTACGCCCTCTACGACGGCAAGGTGACGCCCGCCTCGCTCGACTCCTTCCTGGCGGCCCACAAGGCGGTGCCCCGGCACCTCGCCCCCTTCACGAGCGACGCCGGCCCCGGGGAGCTCGGCGGCAGCCGGGAGGTCGCCACCGCGGCCTTCGAGCTCAATGCGACCCGCTTCTACTCCGAGGGCCTGCCAACCCCGAGCGGCGCCGTGGTCCTCCTCTGGAAGAATTCCCTGCCCGCCCACGACCCGGCGTTCGCCGAGGTCCGGGATAAGGTTCGCGCCGACGCGCTCGACAACAAGAAGCGGCTGCGCTTCGTCGAGTTCGGGCGCGCCCTCCAGGCCGGCACCGAGCGCGGCCTGAAGTCCGGTCTGACCTTCGAGAAGGCAGCCGCGGCGGCGGCCGCTGACGAGAAGCTCACCTTCAAGAGCTACCCGGCCTTCACCCTGCGCCAGCGGCCCAAGGACGTCGACCCGGCCGTCTTCGGCGCCCTCGACACCCTGGCCAAGGGCGGGGTCTCGGCCATGGACGCCGTGGCCGACAAGGGGGTGATCGTCTACGCCGCGGACAAGCAGGTCCCGGACGTCAGCGCCTCCAATCCCCGCTACCAGCAGATCCGCCTCCAGCTGGCGGCGTACTTTGCCCAGGCCGATGCCACCTCCGAGATGCACGAGATCGTGGACGACGAGCTCCGGCGCTCGGAAAGCGCCGCCAAGTAGGCCGATTCCCGACCCCGCCGCTCAACCGCGGGATTCGACCGTCCCTCGGTTCGCGGCGCCACCCGTAGAAAAAGAGTAACTTTGGCGGGCGCACCTGTGTTGATTGATACATAAGCGCCGTATCCCAACACAACTAATGCCTAGATCCCTCGCCCGTAGCGGCCTCGGCCTGCTGTGCGTCCTCGCGACCGCGGCGGCCCGGGCCGACGACATTCCCCCCTTCCCGACAGCCAGCATCGCCGACCAGGCCCCCCCGGTCGACCTGTCCGGCCCGGTCTCGATCCAAGCCTGCATCGGCCTAGCGCTGGGCCGGAACTTCAACGTCCGGATCCAGCAGTTCAGCATCTACGAGGCTGAGGACTCGGTCGAGATCCAGAAGGCGGTCTTCGAGCCCGTCTTCGGCTTTAATGCCAACAAGCAGGTGGTCGAGACCCCCTCCGGCCAGGTCACGGTCAGCACGAGCCCGTACGCGTCGAGCACGTATTCCGTGAGTTCCTACTCCTCGATCGACTCGGCGACCTTCACGGTCAACGACACGCTGATGACGGGCGGCACCGTCGTCGCCACCGCCGGCATAGCGAAGGACTACTACCAGCCGCCGTACAGCACCCCGAATCCGGCCTTCGCGAGCACGGCGTCGATCGCCGTCACCCAGCCGCTGCTCCAGGGCGCGGGCCTCGACTACAACCGGGCTGCCATCGAGAGCGCCCGCCTCGGGGTCAAGATTTCCAACCTGAATTTCAAGAGCACCGTCCTCACGATGGTGCTGAACGTCGAAACCACCTACTACAACCTCCTCTACCAGCGCGAGCAGTACAAGGTGCAGGCCGACGAGCTCAAGCAGGCCCAGCAGCTGCTCGACGAGAACACCGTCCGCCGCCAGACGGGCGTCCTCACCGACCTCGACGTCATGAACGCCCGGGCGGGAGTGGCCTCGGCCCAGAACCAGCTTCTCCTCGACCAGCAGATGGTCTTCAACAGCGAGGACGGCCTCCTCCAGCTGCTCGGGGACCGCGAATTCCACTCCAAGGTGGGGCCGATCGCCTTCCCCGACGCCGGTGAGCCCGCCGTTTCCTTCGCCCGGTCCTACAAGCTGGCCCGGGACGAAGGGCCCAACCTCGCGGTGGCGCAGGCGACCATCGACCAGTTCAAGCTGGCCGCGCTCAAGGCCAAGCGCAACACCCTGCCGGAGCTCAACGTGAACGGCGGCCTCGGGTACAACTCCTATGCCGACACCGCCGGCCAGTCGATCACCGGACCCTGGAGCGGCTACAACTGGACGGCCGGGATCACCCTGAGCGTGCCGTGGGGCATGCACGCCAACCGCGCCCTCTACCACCAGGCGCTTTCGCAGGTGCGCAGCCAGGAGGAGGCCTACGACCAGGCGGACCAGACGCTCGTGGTCAGCGTTCGCTCCGCCGTGCGGGCGGTCGAGACCAGCGTCCAGAGCGCCCGCCTCTCGGCCGACAACAGCCGGTTCGCGGCCAAGGCCTACGAGCTCACCAAGGCGCAGTTTGATGCCGGCCTTGCCACCAGCTACCTCGTGCTCCAGGCTCAGAACACCCTTGAAACCGCCCGCGTCAGTGAGTTGCAGGCCAAGGTCGGTCTCCTCGTGGCGGTCGCGAACCTGCGATTCCTCGAGGGCAGCTCGCTCCAACTCTACCGGATCACGCTGCCCGAGTGACGGCGGCGGCCGCTGCGCCGCCTTCGGCCGGCTGGAGCTCTCGGTCGCGGTGCTGGTCGTCGGCCTCCTCGCCGTCGCGGCCGTCCCCGCGCTGAAGCGGCACGCCTTTTCCTCCCGCGCGGCCGCGGTGAGTTCCGACCTCAGGGCCTTCGCCGCCGCGTTCCAGGCCTATGCCCGGGAGCACGGCGACTGGCCCGCCGGCGGGACGCCGCCGGGCGTCCTGCCCCCGGGGATGGACGGCTACCTCCCGCCGGCCCGCTGGGCGCGGGTCACCCCGATCGGCGGCCACTACCAGTTCGCGACCCAGAGCCCGCAGGCGGGCGCCCGCTACGCGGCGGTCATCATCATCGCCCCGAGCCGCGGCCAGCGGGCGAGCTCGGACTACCGGCAGCTCTCGGACATCGACACCCGGCTCGACGACGGGAACCTGGCGACCGGCAACTTCTTCCTCGGCTACCGGAACTACCCGGTGTTCGTGCTCGAGCACTGAAATGTACCGCGTCAGCAGCCGGCACCTCGAGGCGGACGGACGGCGGGCCCAGGCTGCCGACGGGAGCCTGGACCGCGGGCAAATGACCGGCGCCCAACTCGCGGAGCTCCTGGCGGCGTTCGCGGCCGTCGACCCCGCGGACAACGATCGGTTCGACCCCTGCCTGGTGGTCATCGGCCCCGCGGCCAAGCTCACGGTGCGGATGGCCGGGGGGCGCCTCCAGGTCCACGACGGGCGCGACCACTTCGCGCCGGCGCACGAGATGACCGTGGCCGAGCTGCGCGGGTGCCTCGACGGGCGCCCCGGGATCGCCCCGGCCGGCCAGGCCGCGCGCCGCGGCCTCGCCTTGGGCGCGCTGGCGCTCGGCGTGGCCCTGATCGGCTACAGCCTCTACTCCGCCTTTCAGGTCCAGAGCGTGGACCGGCGGCCGGAGGTGAAGCCGCTGGCCGAGGCGGGCGAGGTGAAACGCCGGGCGGCCGCGCTCGCCGGCACCTACGCGACGGGCGCCCGGACCGGAGACCGGGTGATCGAGGTCGGCGGCGACGGCCTGATCCGATTTTACGAACTCGGCGCCCGGGGTCCGATCAACGACGCCACCGACACCTACCGGCTCCGGCGCCACGACACGACCCTGTGCCTCGTCACCCCGGAGAACGGCGTCGTCGACCTGGAGGGCGAAAGCCTGGTCTACTACCGCGACACGTACTTGCGGCGCCGGCCCTCATGGTAGAAAGAGTTCCGAGGGATCGCGCAGCGTGCCGGCCTCGTGCACGCGATGCGCCGGGAGCTGGGTGCGGAACCAGGTCCGCTGTTTCTTCACCAGGGCCCGGGTGTCCTGGGCGATCGCCGCGGCCAGCTCGGCGGCCGGGGCCCGCCCCGAAAGGACGTCGATGGTCTCACGGTAGCCGATCGCGCGGGCGGCGCTCCGGTTGCCGGCCAATCCGGCGGCGAGCAGCCGGCGCACCTCCTCCACGAGGCCAGCCGCCAGCATCGCCTCCACCCGGGCGGTGATCCGCTCCCGGAGCTCCGGCGGGGACCGGTCGAGGCGGGCCAGCCGCACCTGCCAGCCGGCAAAGGGCGCCGGCGTCGCGGCAAAGTCCGCCGTCAGCTCGGCCAGGGTGCGGCCCGACGCCAGGCAGCGCTCGAGCGCGGCCGCCACGCGGCGGGGATTGTTGCGGTCCAGGTCCCCCAGGCCCTGGGGATTCAGCCGGCCGAGTTCGGCCGCGAGGCCGCCCACGCCCTCCCCGGCGAGCTGCGCGCTGACGCGGGCCCGGAGCTCCGGCGGCACAACCACCGCGTCGGCCACCGGAGCAAAGAAGGAGCGCAGATAGAAGCCGCTGCCGCCGACCACGAGGACGGCGCGGCCGCGGCCGGCGATGTCCTCGGCCGCCTGCCGCGCCAGGCCCGCATAGCGGGCGACATCCATGGGCTCCGTGACCGGGCAGACGTCCACCAGATGGTGGGGCACCCGGGCCCGCTCCGCCGCGGAGGGCTTCGCTGTGCCGATGTCCATCCCGCGGTAGAAGAGCAACGAGTCGCAGGAGATGATCTCGGCGCCCGCCCGCTCGGCCCAGCGGAGCGCCCACTCCGTCTTGCCGGCGGCGGTGCAGCCTGTCAGGACGTGCAGGAGCGGGCCCGGGCCACCCTCCTCCCGGTTCACGGCGCGCCGCGGTTCTCCCAGGCCGGCACCGCGCGGTTGCGGCCCGTCCCCTTCGCCACGTAGAGCGCCCGGTCCGCGACCGCATAGAGGTCGGCGGCGTTGGCGGCGTCGGCCGGGTATTCCGCGATGCCGGCGCTGGCTGTGACCGCGAGCACCGTGCCGTCCGCCAGCGCGATCGGCTGCCCGCCCACGGCCGCGATCGCCCGGCGCGCCACCTCGTGGGCCGACTCCGGGCCGGTCTGGACAAGGATGAGCGCAAACTCCTCGCCGCCGAGGCGAAAGGCCCGGTCGACGGTGCGGATGGCGCCGCAGACCCGCCGGGCGGACTCCCGCAGCACCTCGTCGCCGGCGGCGTGCCCATGGGTGTCGTTCACGGCCTTGAAGTGGTCGAGGTCGATGATGACCAGCGAGAGCGGCTGGCTAAAGCGCCGGGCGCGGTCCTCCTCCTCGGCCACGATCCGGTCGTACTCGCGCCGGTTAAGCAGCCCCGTCAACTGGTCGCGAGTGGCGAGGCGGCGGAGTTCGGCCAGGGTGTCGCCGAGGTTGCGGGCATAGCGCAGGGACCGCTCCAGCGAACGGGGCGAGATCTCGCCCTTCACCAGGTAGTCCAGCGCGCCCGCCTCCATCGCCTGGATATCGACGTTCGACGAGGATTCCGCCGTCAGGAAGACGATCGGCGTGTGGCACCCCTTGGCCACGGCCTCGCGGATCAGCTGGAGCCCGTCCCGCTCGCCGAGCCGGAAGTCGAGGAGGCAGACCGCGTAGTCCTGGGCCAGGAGCCGGGCCAGGCCGTCCTCGTAGGTCTCCGCCCACTCCAGCTCGTAGGCACCGCGCTGGAAGTTCTTGAAGTGGGCCTGCAGCAGCCGGAACTGCAGGCGATCGTCGTCGATGACGAGAACGCGGCTCATGAGCGGGCGGTCCCAGCGACCAGGCTGGCGACCCGGGAGGCGAGCGCGGGGGCAATCCCGGCGCGGGCGGCCACGCCGTCCCGAATGACGTTGACGAGCGCACTGCCGACCACGACGCCGTCGGCGAGCGCCGCCACCTCCCGCACCTGGGCGGCGCTCGAGATCCCGAAGCCGACCGCGACCGGCAGCGGAGAGTGCGCCCGGATCCGGGCCACCGCTGCCGGGATCCCCGCGGCCAGCTGTTCGCGGACTCCTGTCACGCCCTCCCGCGACACGTAATAGATGAATCCAGTCGTGGCCGCGGCAATCCGGGGCAGGCGCGCCTCCGGGGTCGTCGGGGCGACGATGCAGACGGTGTCCACCCCGTGGAGCCGGCAGGCGGCCGCGGCCTCGGCGCCCTCCTCCGGCGGCAGGTCGAGGATCAGCAGGCCGTCGACGCCGGCCTCGCGGGCGCGCCGCACGTAGGCCTCCACGCCATTCGAGAAGACGAGGTTGTAGTAGGTGTAAAAGACGATCGGCACCGCGCTCTCCTCCCGGATGCGTCGCACCAACTCGAAGACCCGGGCCGCCGTCATCCCCGCCTCCAGGGCCCGCTGGGCCGCCAGCTGATTGGTCAGGCCGTCGGCGAGCGGGTCCGAAAAGGGCACCCCCAGCTCCAGGATATCGGCGCCGGCCGCCACCACCGCCCGACAGGCGGCCAATGACGTGTCAAAGTCCGGGTCGCCGGCGCACAGGTAGGCGATGAAGGCCGCGCGGTTCCGGGCCCGGGCGTGGGCGAAGGCGGCAGGGAGACGGGACATCGGACCGTCGATCAAAGGCAAAATGCACCCTCACGCCACTGAAAACTCGACCAGCACGGGCCGGTGGTCGGAAAGAAAGGATCGCACGACCTCGCTGCGAACGGCGCGGCAGCCGGGGGGGACGAAAACGAAGTCGAGGGCGCGGCGCGGGAGCGGGGACGGGAAGGTCCGGCCCATCAGGGGGTGCAGGCGGTAATCGCCATAGTCGGTCAGGTGGCTGAGCAGCGAGGCCGTCGCGTCGTCGCCGGTGTCCGGGGTGTTGAAGTCGCCGCAGACAATCGGGGCGACCGACCAGTGGCGGCCCCGTTCGCGCTCCTTGACCCGCAGCCAGTGGACCAACTGGTCGAGCTGAACCATCCGCTTCTTGCGCGAGCTGAAGTGGAGGTGGAGGTTGACGAGCGGGACGACCCGGCCGCCCACGTCAATCTCGGCAAAGAGGAAGCCCTTCTCCCCCAGCCGCCGCTGCCCGAAGACCACCGTCTCGGTCTCGGCAATGGGAAACCGGGAGAGGATGGCATTGCCATAACAGAGGTTCATGAGGCCCGACCGCCGGTTGTTGATGCCAAAGGCCGCGTGGGGAAAGCCGGCATGGGCCCGCAGGTAGTCCAGGTGGTCGAAGCTGCCCGCCCAGACCGAGCATTCGTCGATTTCCTGGAGCGCCACGAGGTCCGCACCCAGCTTCTCCAGCAGGTCGGAGATCCGGCGCAGGTTCAGGCGCAGTTTTCGCGACGAAGTCAGCCCCTGGATCGGGGATAAGCCGCGGCCATGCGCGATGTTAAACGTTACGAGCCGCAGGCGCTGATGGGCCACCCAAAGATCATACGTGGACCCGTCCAAGACACAACCGGGAAACGGGGTTGACAGGGCTTTCGGGGCCTCGGAAAGTGACCGTTCCTCAGCTCATACGGCGGTCATAGCTCAGTTGGTTAGAGCACAAGATTGTGAATCTTGGGGTCGCGGGTTCGAGTCCCGTTGGCCGCCCC
>Ga0302314_10001843_pt1 | contig 39564 bp, 45 predicted proteins | sample III_Palsa_N2_3_FD_200533 | JGI IMG/M metagenome (GOLD analysis project Ga0302314, IMG submission 200533) | Peat permafrost microbial communities from Stordalen Mire near Abisko, Sweden - III_Palsa_N2_3 | ecosystem: Environmental > Terrestrial > Soil > Palsa > Peat permafrost | place: Sweden... | reverse complement strand
GGTTGGGGTGGGGCATATCGACCGGGCGCCGCGCTTGGGGAGAGGCCCCACCCCCAGCCCCTCCCCTGAAGGGGAGGGGGGCAAGGTTCGCACAGACTTGGGGGCGGCATGCTGCATTGCGGCAGACTATCGCCTTAGGCGCCTCTGCAGCAATACGTTTTAAGCGCCCGCGCGCACCGCATGTCCCATTGCCAGACTGGCGAGCAGCGGCACCTTTTCGGCCATCGCCTGGGCATGCGCCGATGACGCGGTGCCATCGATCACCCGGCGTTTGATGCCTTGCACGATCGAGGTCAGGCGGAAGAAATTGTACGCGAGGTACCAGTCGATATTCGCCAGCCCCTCGCGCCCGGTCGCGGCGCAATAGCGCGCGATCACTTCGTCCAGTTCGGGAATGCCCAGCGCCTTGCGATCGAGATCCCTCACGCCTGAACGGCCGCCATTGTCCTGCGCCCAGGTCGTGCAGAAATAGGTGAAATCGGCCAGCGGATCACCCAGCGTCGACAGTTCCCAGTCGAGCACCGCGACGACTTTGGGCGCGCCGTTTGCAAAGATCAGGTTGTCGATGCGGTAATCGCCATGGACGACGCTGACCCGCGTCTGTTCGGGCAGCGTCTGCGGCAACCATTCGATAAGGCGCTCGATATCGGGCGAGGGCTCGGTTTCCGACAGGCGGTATTGCCGGGTCCAGCGATCGACCTGGCGGCCGAAATAATTGCCGGGCTTGCCATATGCGCCAAGGCCCACCGCCTCGACATCAACCGAATGCAGAGCGGCCAGCGTATCAACCATCGCATCGTAATGCGCGCGGCGCACGGAGGGCGTGACACCGGGAACCGCACCGTCCCAGATCGTGTGCCCCTCGGCCAGGCCCATCACATAGAACCACGATCCGATCACCGCGTCATCGGTGCACAGCCCGTATTGCGGCGCAACCGGAAACCCGGTGCCGACGAGCGCGGCCTGCACGGTGTATTCGCGATCGACCGCATGCGCGGACGGCAGCAATTTGCCGAACGGTTTGCGGCGCAGGACATAGGGGCCCGATGGCGCGTCGATCCGGTAGGTCGGATTGGACTGCCCGCCCTTGAATTTCGACACCGTCAGCGGGCCGGTAAAACCCGCGACATTGGCGGTGAACCACTCAGTCAAACGCGCTTCATCGAGCCGGTCATCGCCTTCGGGCGCGATGGTTCCGGTGAATGCGGTCTGGGCGTCGATGTCGGGCGGTGTGCTCACTGGTTCTGCTCGAACAGGATCACCGACCGCGCCGAATGGCCTGCCTTCATCTTGTCGAACCCGGCGTTGATCTGGTCGAGCGGGATGCGTTCGGCGATGATCGAGTCGAGATCGAGCAGACCGCGCATGTAGAAATCGACCAGCCGGGGCATGTCGAACGGAAACCGGTTCATGCCCATGACCGCGCCTTGCAATTTCTTGCCCGTCAACAGGTCCATCGCCGACAGGCTGACGCGTTCGTTCAGTGGCAACATGCCCAGGATCGTCGCGGTGCCGCCGCGCCGGACGCTGGCAACTGCGAGCGCGGCCGATTGCGGACGACCGACCGCCTCGATCGCATGATCGACCCCACCTTTGGTCGCCGCCAGGATCTGTTTGGCGGCATCGGCATCGCCGGTATCGATCACGTCGGTCGCGCCCAGTTTCAGCGCCAGGGCACGTTTTTCGGGCATCGGATCGGCTGCGATGATCCGGCCGGCGCCCGCGATTTTCGCCGCGTTGATCGTGGCCAAGCCAACCCCGCCGCACCCGATGACCGCGACAGTTTCGCCAGGCGTCAATTTGCACGCATTGAATATCGCGCCCGCGCCGGTGGTTACCGCGCAGCCGATCACCGCCGCGCGATCGAGCGGCATGTCGCGGTTGATTGCGACACAGGCGTGTTCGTGAACCAGCATCATTTCGGCAAAGGCCGACAGATTGAGCATCTGGTTGACCAGGCTGCCGTCGCTGCTGCGCGTCAGGCGCGGGGCCTGGTCGGCGGGCCGCCGGGTTTCGCCGCCCAGGCACAGCGCCATGCGCCCGGTCACGCAGAATTCGCAATGGCCGCAAAATGCCGAAAGGCACGTGACGACATGGTCGCCGACTTTGACCATGCGCACATCGCTGCCGACCTGTTCGACGATCCCGGCGGCTTCGTGGCCGGCGACGCACGGCATCGCATGGGGATAGGCGCCGTCGATGAAATGCAGGTCCGAATGGCACAATCCACACGCGACTGTGCGGATCAGGACTTCGCGCGGGCCGGGCTTGGCCACGGTCAGGTCGTCGAACACCAGCGGTTTGCCGGCCTGTTCCAAAATGGCAGCTCTCATCCCGGATCCCTTATCGTTGTAATGGCCGGGCGCCCGACTGGCCGTCGGGCGCCCGGTGCATCAGGCTGGTGCGTCGGTGTGGCGCGCAAATTCGATGCGGGCGATCGCGCGTTGATGGACTTCATCCGGGCCATCGGCGAGCCGCAAGGTGCGCTGCCCGGCGTATGATGCGGCCAGGCCGAAATCTTCGGACACGCCGGCGCCGCCATGCGCCTGGATCGCGTCATCGATGATGCGCAGCGCCATGTTCGGCGCCTGCACCTTGATCATCGCGATTTCGAGCGCGGCGGCCTTGTTGCCGACTTTGTCCATCATGTCCGCGGCTTTGAAGCAAAGCAGGCGGGTCATGTCGATATCGATACGCGCGGTCGCAATGCGCTGTTCCCACACCGAAAATTCGGAAATCTTGCGGCCGAACGCGGTACGGCTCTGCAGGCGGCGGGCCATTTTTCCCAGCGCCTCTTCGGCCGCGCCGATCGTGCGCATGCAGTGATGGATGCGGCCGGGCCCGAGCCGCCCCTGCGCGATTTCAAACCCGCGCCCTTCGCCGAGCAGAATGTTTTCGACCGGCACGCGCACATCGGTCAACTGCACTTCCATATGGCCATGCGGCGCGTCGTCATAGCCGAACACCGGCAGATGGCGGATCACGTTCACACCGGGCGCATCGGCGGGCACGAGCACCATCGACTGCTGCGCATGGCGCTTGGCCGAAGTATCGGTTTTACCCATGACAATCAGGATCTTGCAGCGCGGATCGCCCAATCCGGATGACCACCATTTGCGCCCGTTGATCACATAATGATCGCCATCGCGGCGGATCGAGGTTTCGACATTGGTCGCATCGGACGAGGCGACTTGTGGCTCGGTCATCAGGAACGCCGAACGGATTTCGCCGTTCATCAGCGGTTTCAACCACTGTTCTTTGTGCTCGCGCGTGCCGTAGCGGTGCAGCACTTCCATATTGCCGGTGTCGGGCGCGGCGCAGTTGAACACTTCGCTCGCCCACGCGAACCGGCCCATTTCCTCGGCGCAGAACGCGTATTCGAGATTGGTCAGGCCGGGCCCTTCGAATTCGAACGTTTCATCGACATGGTGGTGCCCCGAATTGCGCGGCGGCATGAACAGGTTCCAGATCCCGGCCGATTTGGCGCGCGCCTTTTCCTCGTCGACGACCTGCAGCACTTTCCAGCGGCCGCCTTCCTTCTGCTGCGCCTTGTAGTCTTTTTCGCGCGGGCGGACATTGGCTGCGATGAATTCGCGCACGCGGTCGCGCCAGTACACTTGCCGTTCGGTCGGATCGAAATCCATCTTCGCTCTCCATATGCGCCGGCGTCGCGGCGCCGATTCTTCGTGTTTTAATCTATCGGTTAAACGTGTGCGCCATGCCGCGCGGCAGATCAAGCGGGTTTCGCAATCCACGCCCACAGTTCGATCCACGGAGGCGTTCCCGCTCATCCTGAGCCCGTCGAAGGATGCGCGCCCACGTGTGGCCAGCTAGAAGAAGTGGGGCCTGAGGCAAAGGTTGCGCGCGTCCTTCGACAAGCTCAGGATGAACGGGTGTGGGTGTGTTTCAGAGGTTTGTAGGTTAGAAGTTCGAGCTCACGCTGGTTTCGCAAACTTGTCCAACATCTCGAAAATCCCGGGGCTCGCCGGATCCCAACTGTGTCGCGGGCCCACGGTCAAACCCCCATCGACCACCAGCGACGTGCCGGTAACAAACCCCGCCGCCTCGCTCGCCAGAAACAGCACGGCCTGCGCGATATCATCCGCCTGACCACCACGCGCCACCGGCTGCGCATGCTGCGACATCTGCGCGATCACCGCCTTGGCCGTCGCCTCGACATCGCCACTCAGATCGAGCGCGCTCGTGAAAATGTTGGTGTTGATAAACCCCGGCTGGACCGCCGCGACACGGATGCCGTGCCGGGCAAGATCAGTCGCCGCGACCCTGGTCAGTTGCAACACGCCCGCCTTGGCGACAGCATAGGCACTGGGCGAATAGCCCGGCCCGATCGCGGCCACGCTCGACGTATTGATGATCGCCGCGCCGCCATTGAGCGTCGAGGGGCGCCCCTTCATATGCGGCACGGCATAGCGGATGCCGAACGCGACCGAGCGCAGCAACAGGTCCATCGTGCGATCCCACCCGGCCGGTTCGATCTCGTCGATCGGCGCGCGGTCGCCGCCGGCGCCGGCATTGTTGAATACGATATCGATCCCCCCGGTTTCCGCCGCCGCCCGGTCCATCAGCGCGCGGATGTCCTCGGTCTGGATGACATCGGTGACCTGGGTGCGGATTTCGCCGTTGGACGCCGCCGCCGTTGCGGCCAGGCCCGTGGCGTCAATATCGGCAGCAAAAACAATCGCGCCTTCGCCCGCAAAGGCGAGCGCGGTCGCGCGGCCGATGCCCGATGCGGCGCCGGTGACGACGACGGTCTTGCCTGCGAAGCGTGCGCCCGCCTGTGGATTTGTGCTCATCGCATCCCTTTCCCGATTGCTTGTTTTGCCCAGATTGCGGCGCATTTTCGCAGGCGTCAACGCGCATCGTCTTGACGCTACGGCGCGCGTACATCTCGTAAATCGCCTGAAATCCGCACTTGAAGCGCGCGCCGGTTCGATTTAACCTCTCGCTTAAGAGAGGAAATCATAATGTCGGAAACGGACACATTCCGCGCGGAGATTCGCGCCTGGCTCGATGGCAATTGCCCGCCCGAGATGCGCCTGCCGGTGGCAGACGAAGATGATGTGTGCTGGGGCGGCCGCAATCCGAAGTTCAAGAACGAGGCGCAGAAACTCTGGCTCGATCGCTGTGCCGCCAAGGGCTACACCGTGCCCGATTGGCCGGTAGCTTATGGCGGCGCGGGCATGACGCCCGCGCAGGCCAAGATCTGGCGCGAGGAACTGGGGCGCATCGGCGGACGCTCGCCGCTGTCGAGCTTCGGCATCTGGATGCTCGGCCCCGCGCTGCTGAAATTCGGCACCGAAGAGCAGAAAGTCCATTACCTGAACCCGATCGCGCGCGGCGAAGTGCGCTGGTGCCAGGGCTATTCGGAACCGGGATCGGGATCAGACCTCGTCAGCCTGCAGACTTATGGTGACGATCAGGGAGACCACTGGGTCGTCAGTGGCCAGAAAATCTGGACCAGCTATGCCGACAAGGCCGACTGGATTTTCTGCCTGGTCCGCACCGACAAGACGAACAAGTACCAGGGCATCAGCTTCCTGCTGTTCGACATGACGACGCCGGGCGTGACGACCAAACCGATCAAGCTGATCAGCGGCAATTCGCCGTTTTGCGAAACGTTTTTCGACAATGTCCCGGTGCCCAAGCACCAGATCGTCGGCGAGCTCAATCGCGGCTGGGATGTCGCCAAATACCTGCTGGGCCACGAGCGCGAGATGATTTCGGGCGCGGGCGGCGCGGACCGGCTTAACACGATCGGGGCGATGGCCCATCGCCATGGCGGGATCGACAATCCGGTGCTGCGTGCCGAGCTGGCGCTGTTTGACATCGACGCGCTGGCTTATGGCGCGATGGGCGAAAAATTCCTCGATGAAGCCAAAGTTGGCAAAGCGCATCCCGCGCAGCCCAACATGATGAAATACGCAGGGACCGAGCTGAACAAGCGGCGCCATGAATTGCTGATGGCGGCGGGCGGTTCGACTGCGCTCGAATGGGACAGTGCGGAAACGCGGGGCGGGGCTGCACCACGCGGCTGGCTGCGGACCAAGGCCAATTCGATCGAAGGCGGCACCAGCGAAGTCATGCTGAACGTCGTCGCCAAACGCATTCTCGACCTTCCGGGCGCGTAACCCTCTTAGCTTACGGAGATGGCCATGCCGCTCTACCATACCGAAGACCAGACGATGCTGGCCGACACCGTCACCGGCTTTATCGCCGATGAAGGTGCGATCAAGACGCAGTTGCGCCGCTTGCGCGATAGCAACGATACCGCCGGCTATGACCCGAAATTGTGGAAGCAATTTGCCGAAATGGGCCTGACCGGCGTCCTGTTGAGCGAGGCCGATGGCGGGCTTGGCCTGGGCCATGTCGAGGCGGGGATCGTGTTGCGCGAAATCGGCCGCAATCTGACCCCGTCGCCATTCCTGTCGACCGCAGTGATCGGCGCGACCGCGCTCGGCGCCGCGTCGGACGACGTGAAGGGCCGCTATCTGCCCGGGATCATCGCGGGCGAAACCGTGCTGGCACTGGCACTCGACGAAGGCCCCAAGCATCGCCCCGAACGCGTGAAGCTGAAGGCCGAACGCGCAGGGAACGGCTTTCGCCTGACCGGCGCGAAGGATTTCGTGCTCTATGGCGCCACCGCCGATGCGCTGATCGTGGCGGCGCGGACATCGGGAGCGGACAGCGATGCCGACGGCATCACGCTGTTTGCAGTGCCGCACGATGCCGCCGGGATCGGCCACAATGCGGTGCGCCTGGTCGACAGCAGCATGGCCAGCCATGTGACGTTCGACGGCGTGCAGGTCGATGGCAGCACCGTGATCGGCGATGTCGACGGCGGACGCGCTATGCTGGACAAAGTGCTGAACGCGGGCCGGATCGGCGCCGCGGCCGAATTGAACGGCGTCGGCGGCGGCGCATTCGCGATCACCACCGGATACCTGAAAACGCGCAAGCAGTTCGGGCGGCTGATCGGTGAATTCCAGGCGCTCCAACACCGCGCCGCGCACCTCTATTCCGAGCTCGAAATCGCCGATGCCGCGGTGATCAAGGCGCAACAACTGCTCGATGGCGGATGCGAACACGCCGCTGTCATGGTCAGCGTGGCCAAGGCCAAAGCCAGCCTCGCCACCAACCTGGCGGTGCGCGAAGGCGTGCAGATGCACGGCGGCGTGGGCATGACCGATGAATTCGACATCGGGCTATTTATGAAACGCGACCGCGCACTCGCGGAATTCCTGGGCGACGCCAGCTATCATGCCGATCGCGTCGCCACCCTGTCCGGTTACTAAGGATTAAGACGATGGATTTTGCCAAACTTTTCAGCTTGGAAGGGCGTGTCGCCGTGGTCACTGGCGGCTCACGCGGGATCGGCGCGATGATCGCCGAGGGCTTTCTCGCCGCCGGCGCCGCCCGGGTCTATATCACCGCGCGCAAAGCCGAAGTGGTCGCCGAAACCGCCGCGCGGCTGGGCGACCGCTGCATCGCCTTGCCCGGCGATATTTCGACAACCGCCGGCATGGAGGCGCTGGTCGAAGATCTGGCCACGCGCGAGAAACAGCTCGATATCCTCGTCAACAATGCCGGCGTGGCTTGGGGCGCAGAGTTCGAAGACTTTCCCGAAATGGGCTGGGACAAAGTCATGAACCTCAACGTCAAAACCCCGTTTTTCCTCACCCAGAAATTCTTGCCGATGCTGAAAACCGCCGCGACCGACCGCCCCGCCAAAGTGATCAACATCGCCTCGATCGACGGCTTGCGCATCAATCCCTGGGAAACCTACTCATACCAGGCATCAAAAGCGGCAGTCGTCCACCTGACCAAGCGCATGGCCGCACGCCTGATCCGCGACAATATCGTCGTCTCGGCCATCTGCCCCGGCGCATTCCCGTCAGAAATGAACAAAGCCGCCAAAAACGCACCCGACGCGTCGTCAAAATCGATCCCATCGCGCCGGGTCGGCGATCTGGAAGACATGGCCGGCGGCGCGATCTATCTCGCCAGCCGGGCAGGGGACTACGTCGTGGGCACGCCGCTGCCGATCGATGGCGGCATCGTCAATGGCTGGATTCCGGACGATTTCACTGATCCGTCGGGGCATTGATCTCCGGTGGCCGCTTAAGGGCCTTCGGCGGGCAAGGGCCGGGGGCCCTTGCATCCCGTTACCGTCCGCGTTGATGTGTCTATTCGGCGGAGCATCCTGCCGCTGCGTCGGGAGACATTGCGCCGCTACGCGGGGGCGCGCAAACGCATAGGCAACGCACAGTTCAAGACGGTAACGGGTTCCTAGGGCAATGGCCCTAGGCCGCCGGAGGCATTGATCAGCCCGTGCCACCGACGAAAGTTATCATCCAGAAATCAGGCGGCGCATTGATGCGCAGCGGCACTTCGGTCGCTGCGCCCGTACCCGCGGTCACGATTTCCAGGTGGCTGTCGTAGCGGACCATGCCGCAGCGCGTCTCGGGCGGGTAGCGGAACTGGTGGTGATAATAATCGTAGGAATTGTCGAAGCCGGGAAAGATGATCTGGCCGCAGTGTGAATGGCCGGCGAGGATAACCGGGATCGCGGGCGGAATGACGCCTTGAAACGGGGGTGGATGAAGCATCAGCACGGGCATGCCACCGACCTGCCGCGCTCGCGCAACCAAGCCTGGCAATACCCGCCACGGTTTTTCCTCCATATCTTCGCCGATGAGCGCGATCGGGCCGAGCCGCACGACCTGGTCATGCAGTACGATCACGCCCGCGCGATGTAGCGCGGCATCGACTTGCGCGGGCGACGTGTCGTCATCGTGATTGCCCAGCACTGCAAACACGCCGAGTGGCGCATGCAGATGCGACAGCGGCCCGGCCAGCATTTCGGGGTGGTAATCTTTGCTCGTTTTCCTCACGCCGTTGACCAGATCGCCCGCGATCAGGATCGCATCGGGGTGCAGGGCGTTGATTTGCGCGACAATCCGGTCAAGCCGGGCGACCGAGGTGGCAAAATTGCCGACATGAATATCGGAGACCAGCGCGACCCGCAGCGGCGCGGTGTTGGCGGACATGCCGCGCATCACGATCGTCGCGTTGCGCACCAATGGAACCGATCGCGCCGACAGCAATCCGCCCACCACGATGAACGCGAGCGCCAGGATCACGGCGCCGACCGCCGCAATGAAAATTCGGAGGCGCGTCAAACGTTCGTTATCCGTCAGTCAGTTCGCGGACGAAGTCGATCAGCCCGGTCTGGCGTTTGCGCTGCATGCGCTCGGCGGCCAGGATCTGGCGCACTTTGGTAAAGCACGTGTTGACATCGTCGTTCACCACGACATAGTCGTAACTGTCCCAATGGCTGATTTCTGCCTGCGACCGGGCCATGCGCGCGCTGATCACATCGGTGCTGTCGGTGCCGCGCCCTTCGAGCCGGCGGCGCAGTTCGTCGAGGCTTGGGGGCAGGATGAACACGCGCACCACGTCGGCTTCGGCTTTCTGGTGCAATTGCTGTGTGCCCTGCCAGTCGATGTCGAACAGGAAATCACGGCCGACTTTCAGCCCGTTGCGGATCTGGCCCTTGGGCGTGCCATAGCTGTTGTCGAAAACGCGCGCCCATTCATAGAATTCGCCCGCCTCGACCATGCGATCGAACTGCGCCTGGTCGATGAAATGGTAATCCTGGCCATCGACTTCGCCGGGTCGGATCGGCCGCGTCGTCGCCGAAACCGAGAGGCCGAGTTCGGGCTCTGCCTCCAGCAATTTGCGCGCGATCGTGGTTTTGCCCGCGCCCGAAGGCGACGACAGGATGAACATCAGCCCGCGCCGATGCAGCGTGTCCTGGTCTTGGTCGGTTTGCGGAGGGGTTTGGGCCATGCGCGCAGATGCCAAACCACAGGGGGCGCGGTCAAGCGCCGTGATAGAGTAATGTCGCGTGCTGTCGATTTTGTTCAGGGCCTCCGGCGGCCTAGGGCCATTGCCCTAGGAACCCGTTACCGTCTTGAACTGCGCGCTGCCCATGCGTTTGCGCGCCCCGCGCAGCGGCGTCATCGTCTCCCGACGCAGCGGCGGGACATAATGCCGAACAGACACACCAACGCGGACGGTAACGGGATGCAAGGGCAATGGCCCTTGCCCGCCGGAGGCACCTAAGCCTTTTGACGTTTGGCGCGTCGGCGATCGCTGAGAGTCTTGGCCAGCAGCCCGCCGCCGACCAGAATCGCGCCGGGAACTGACCGGCGCGCAACTGTGGCCAGCGCAGTACCAATCAGCGTTTCCTTGATCGTGTTGCCGCGAATCACCCGGCCCGGTGCGACTTTGCCTTTCAGCAGGCCCAGTTCGACAGTGCGGCGCAACAGGTTCGCGCCGGCGCGCAAGGCGACATCGGCGACGATCAGCGATACGACGGGGGTGATCGTGTCCTCGGCGACTGGCTCGGGCGGCTTGGCCTTTTTCTTTCGGAAGAGTGCCATCGTGCCGCGTCCTGCCTTACTTTTTCCGGCCGAAATCGATTGTGACGACATTCGATCCGTCGTCGGCAGCCGGGTCGGCATCGGGCACACTGGCCAGGGGCGTGTCGGGGCTGTCGTTTTCGGCGTCATCGTGCAGTTCTTCGTCGAGGTCGTGCGCGGCCTGGAACTGCAGGCCGAAATCGACGGCAGGATCGACAAATGCGGTGATCGCGCTGAACGGAATGATCAGGTTTGCCGGCACCTGGTTGAAGGTCAGTCCGACGCTGAAGCCTGCATCGGTGACTTTCAGGTCCCAGAACTTGTTCTGCAGGACGATCGTCATTTCGTCGGGAAACCGTTCGGTCAGGCGCGTCGGGATCGACACGCCGGGCGCGCCGGTCTTGAACGTGATATAGAAATGATGCGCGCCGGGCAGGGTGCCGCCACCGGCCTCGACCTGGCCGAGCACGCGGCCGACTACGGCGCGCAGGGCTTCCTGTACGATCTCGTCATAAGGGATCAGGCTGTCTGGTGCTTCGCTCATGGATGATCGAATGCCGATGCCGGGCGCACGGGTCAAGCGCAGATTGAGCAACAGCAGCATAAGCACTGCATTGATTTGCGCCGCCCTGCGGCTATAGGCGTGGGCCATGCGCACAGCCACCATCGCCCGCACAACCGCCGAAACCGATATTGCCGTGACGGTCAATCTTGACGGGTCCGGCGTATATGACATTTCGACCGGCATCGGTTTCCTCGATCACATGGTCGAACAGTTCAGCCGTCATTCGTTAATCGACGTGACCATGCGGGTGAAGGGCGACCTGCATATCGACCAGCACCACACCACCGAGGACAGCGCGATCGTGCTGGGCCAGGCGATTCACCAGGCGCTGGGCGATAAAAAAGGCATCGCGCGCTATGGCGAAGCGCATGCCCCGATGGACGAGGCGCTGGCACGCGTCGCGCTCGACATTTCGGGCCGCCCGATCCTGGTGTGGGACGCCAAATTCACGCAGCCGCGGCTGGGCGAAATGGACACCGAACTGTTCGAACACTGGTTTCAATCGGTGAGCCAGGCCGCTGGAATTACGCTGCATATTGCGTGCCTCTATGGCAGTAACAACCACCATGTGATCGAGGGCATCTATAAAGGATTTGCCCGCGCGATGCGCCAGGCTGTCGCCATCGACCCTCGCAAGAGCGATGCCATTCCGTCGACCAAAGGCCAGCTCGGTGGCTGATTACACCGCGCTGATCGACTATGGCGCGGGCAATTTGCGGTCTGTCGCGAATGCCCTGCGCGTTGCGGGCGCGCGCTATGACATCACCGATGACGTGGTCGTGACCGCGGATCCCGATGTCGTGCGCCACGCTGCGCGTATCGTATTGCCAGGCGTCGGCGCGTTTCGTGCCTGCGCCGAAGCGCTGCGCGCTGTGCCCGGCCTGGTCGAGGCGATGACCGAGCGGGTGCAGGTGGGCGGCGCGCCGTTCCTGGGCATTTGCGTCGGCATGCAATTGCTGGCGACGCGCGGTATCGAATACGGCACGACCCCCGGGCTCGACTGGATCGGCGGCGAAGTTCGCCCGATCGTCCCGGCCGATCCGACGATCAAAGTGCCGCACATGGGCTGGAACGATGTCGAACCGCATCATGCCGCGCCGCTGATCGAGCCAGGCGAGGCGTATTTTCTGCATTCCTATCATTTCGTCCCCGACGCGGGCGACCATATCGCCGCGATGACCGATCACGGCGGCGGGCTGGTCGCGGCGGTCGCGCGCGACACGGTGCTGGGCGTGCAGTTTCACCCGGAAAAAAGCCAGGATTACGGGCTGGTCTTCCTGACCCGGTTCCTGGAATGGAAACCCTGAGAAAGCGCGCAAGATGATCGTTTTTCCCGCCATCGATCTCAAAGGGGGCGAAGTCGTCCGGCTCGCCGAGGGCGATATGGCCCGCGCCACCGTCTATGGCGACGATCCGGCACACCAGGCGCGGTTGTTTGCCGATGCCGGCAGTCCTTATCTGCATGTCGTTGATCTGGATGGCGCATTCGCCGGCGAAGCGCGCAATCGCTCGGCGGTCGAGGGCATTCTCCAGGCGTTTCCCGGCCACGTGCAACTGGGCGGGGGCATTCGCAATCCGATCTCGGTCGATGGCTGGTTCGACCTGGGCGTGGCGCGCGTGGTGATCGGCACTGCGGCGCTCAATGATCCGCAATTCGTGCGCGACATGGCCAAGGCCTATCCCGGCGGGATCGTGGTCGCGGTCGATGCGCGCGGTGGCATGGTCGCGACGCACGGCTGGGCCGAAGTGTCCGACGTCTCGATCGCGGACATGGCGCGCCGGTTCGAGGATGCGGGCGTGGCGGCGATCCTGTTTACCGATGTCGGCCGCGACGGGATGCTCAAGGGTTGCAATATCGAGGCGACGGTCGATCTGGCACGCGTGACGCAGATCCCGGTGATCGCCAGCGGCGGGGTCAAGGGTCTCGACGACATCCGCATGTTGAAAATTCACGAGAATGATGGGATCGAGGGCGTGATCACCGGCCGCGCACTGTATGACGGGCGGCTCGACCTGGCGGCGGCGATCGCCATCGCAGAGGCGAAATGAGCGTCCGCGTCCGGGTCATTCCGTGCCTCGATGTCGCCGAAGGGCGCGTCGTCAAAGGCGTGAACTTTGTCGACTTGCGCGATGCGGGCGATCCGGTCGAACAGGCGCGGGCGTATGATGCCGCAGGCGCGGACGAGCTGTGTTTTCTCGATATTTCGGCCACGGTCGAAGGGCGCGGGACGCTGCTCGATGTCGTCGCGCGGACGGCCGAAGTGTGTTTCATGCCGCTGACGGTTGGCGGCGGCGTGCGCGCCGTGGCCGATGCTCGTGCGTTGTTGCTGGCCGGCGCGGACAAGATCGCGGTCAATTCGGCAGCGGTCGCGCGGCCCGAGCTGGTGCGCGAGATTGCAGAAAAATTCGGCGCGCAATGCGTGGTCGGATCGGTCGATGCGCGGCGGACGGGCCCGGGAAAATGGGAAATTTTTACCCATGGCGGGCGCAAGGCGACCGGGATCGATGCAGTCGCGCATGCGGTCAATCTGGCGGCCCTTGGCGCGGGCGAATTGCTCGTTACCTCGATGGACGGCGATGGCACGCAGCGCGGCTACGACCTCGAACTGACGCGCACGATTGCCGATGCGGTGCCGGTGCCGGTGATCGCGAGCGGCGGCGTCGGGTCGCTCGATCATCTGGTTGCAGGTGTGGTCGAGGGGCATGCGAGCGCGGTGCTGGCCGCATCGATCTTTCATTTCGGCACCTATTCGATCGCGCAGGCGCATGCCGCCTTGCGCGCCGCCGGGCTGCCCGCGCGGGGCTGATCAAGGCTTCTTAACGCACTGCACAAAAACCGTGCCCAATAGGGACAGGTCTGTTGCTGGGCCCGCTTTTCCTTTGCGAATCGATGACCTGGGCCTAGGGCGGCGGGGAATGTCCCCCCGTTCTTCCATCCTGCCCCTCGCGTTTTTCGCATGTGCGGCAAGCCCGGCCTGGGCCGCGCCACTGGCGGGCAATGGTGCGCAAGTGGATGAACCCGCAGCGCTCGCCTTGCTGGCACTGGGAGTGATCGGGCTGTTCGTCGGCCGCTACGTGGCAAAACACCGCGATTGACTTGGAATAGCCTGCGCGTCATTGCGCCAGGACTATGGATCATGCCGAAATTCTCGCTCGTCTCGAAACCGTGATCGCAGGACGCCTCGGCGCCGATCCGGACACGAGCTATGTCGCGCGGCTTCACGCCAAAGGTACCGGCAAGATCGCACAGAAAATCGGCGAGGAAGCGACCGAAGTGGTGATCGCCGCGCTGACCGGCGATGACGCGGAGCTGACCGGCGAAGCCGCCGACCTGGTGTTTCACCTGATGGTCCTGCTCGGCGCGCGCGGCGTGCCGATCGATGCGGTGCTGGCCGAACTGGCGCGGCGCGAAGGCACATCGGGTATTGTGGAAAAAGCCAGCCGGCCAAAACCTGACGGGAGAGCCTGATCATGGCCGTTGATGCTACGCTGCCGTACGACGATCAGAACATTTTCGCGAAAATCCTGCGCGGCGAAATCCCTTCGCGAAAAGTCTATGAAGACGAGTGGGCGCTGGCGTTTCACGATATCAATGCGCAGGCGCCGACGCATCTGCTGGTCATTCCCAAGGGCGCCTATGTCAGTTGGGACGATCTCAGCGCCAAGGCGTCCGATGCCGAAATCGCCGGTTTTGTCCGCGCGGTCGGCCATGTCGCGCGCGAAGCGGGCCTCGTCGCACCCGGCTATCGCCTGCTCGCCAACACCGGCACGCAGAGCCATCAGGAAGTCCCGCACCTGCATGTCCACATTTTTGCCGGCAAACCTCTGGGGCCAATGCTGGTTTCTGGTTAAGGTTACCTTGCCCTAACGCGTTGCGAACGGTTACTAGGGGCAAATGGAGCCCCCAATTCCCCCTTGCGGCCAATTCGACGGTACAAAACACCTGTTCGCGGTCAGGACGTATTTCGAAGACACCGACGTGTCGGGGGTGGTCTATCACGCCAATTACTTGCGCTGGTTCGAACGTGCGCGGTCCGACATGTTGCGGATCGCGGGCATCGATCAACGCGCCGCGCACGATGCCGGCCTTGGCGCCTATGCCGTGACCGATATGGCGCTGAAGTATAAAGCACCCGCGCGGCTCGACGATGCGGTGCTGATCATCAGCCGCGTCGCCGATGTGTCGCCCGCGACCTGCCGCCTCGATCAGGAAGCCTGGCGCGATGATCAATTGCTGTGCACCGCGGCCGTCCGTGTGGCATTCGTCGCGCCCAATGGCCGGGCCCGGCGCCAGCCTCCCGAATGGGTAGCGACCTTTCGGGCGTTATTGAGTCCGAGTGAAGACGTTCAATGCAAAGGATGAAAGTCAGCGCATGATGCTTACCATGCTAGCCGTCGGTGCAACCGGCGCGCCGACCCAGCTAAACCCGGTCGAATTGTTCCTGCATGCCGATGTCGTCGTCGAATCGGTGATGGGCGGGTTGCTGCTTGCCTCGGTGTGGGTGTGGATGATCATCATCGGCTTCACGATCCGGCTGAATGTCGTCGGCCGCCGTTGCCGCACATACGAAGCCGCATTCTGGGAAGCGCGCGATATCGATGCGTTTCAAAAGGAGCAGGCGGACAAGGATATCCCGACAGCGCGTGTCGTCACGGCCGCGCTGGGCGAATGGCGCCGGTCGACCGCCGGCAAGACGATCGACCGCGAAGGCACGCGCCAGCGGCTGAGCGTCGCGCTCGATGGCGCGGTGACTGAAGAAAGCGACCGTCTGGCAAACCGGCTCAATTTCCTGGCGACGGTCGGCACGGTCGCGCCATTCGTCGGGCTGTTCGGCACGGTGTGGGGCGTGATGGACAGCTTCTTCCGCATCGGCGCACAACAGAATTCGTCACTGGCGGTTGTGGCACCGGGCATTTCGGAGGCGCTGTTTGCCACCGCGATCGGGCTGTTTGCCGCGATCCCGGCGGTCGTTGCCTACAACCGCTTTTCGCACCGCGTGAATGCGTTCGAATCGGGCCTGTTCCGGTTTTCCGACCGGTTTCAGTCAACGCTCAGCCGCGAACTGGAGCAATAACCGGTGGCGATGAACATGGCATCGGGCCGCGGAGGCGGCGGACGCCGGCGGCGCGGGCGCGGCCGGGGCGGGCCGATGTCGGAAATCAACGTGACGCCGATGGTCGACGTGATGCTCGTGCTGCTGATCATTTTCATGGTCACCGCGCCGATGCTGACCGCGGGCGTGCCGATCAACCTGCCCGACAGCAAGGCGCAGGCGCTGAAGACCGAACCCCATGCGATCACGATCAGCATGGACGGCAATGGCCGGGTGTTTCTCGATACGCAGGAACTGGCGCCGGGCGAACTGGGCGACAGGTTGAGCGCGGTGGTCCACGATGCGGGCGATACGCCGCCGCTGGTGACTTTGCGCGCCGATCGCAAGCTTGATTATGGCCGGGTGATCGCGGTGATGGGCGAATTGAATGCCGCAGGCTTCAAATCGATCTCGCTGGTCACCAACGGTTCAGTTGCGGCGCCATAGGTCGGTCGGCGATGCGCGCTACATCGGGTTTGACAAAAGAAGAGGCCATTGGCCTGCTTGCTGCGATTGCGGCGCATATCGCGCTGATCGCGGTGCTGACGCTGTCGCCGCTGGGCCGCAAGGTCCAGCCGCCGCCGCAGCGGATGACCGTGACGATCGCCGACAATGTCGCCGACCAGTCGACATCGCCCAAACCCGACGCGCTGGCCGCGCCCGACAAGGCGCCGACATTGGGCGAGCAGGACCAGGCCGACGATCAGCCTGACGAGCCGCAGCCGGTCGCAGTGCCGATCCCGCAGCCAAAGCCCGAGCCGGCGCCAGTCCCCAAGCCGGTGGTGAAACCAAAGCCCAAACCCGCGCCCGAACCGCTGCCAAAGCCCGAGCCGAAACCGGTGCCCAAGCCAAAGCCCGTGCCCGAACCAAAGCCGGTGCCCAAGCCTAAGGCCGAAGTGAAGCCGAAGCCTGAAGTGAAGCCGAAGCCTGAAGTGAAGCCGAAGCCGGAAGTGAAGCCCAAGCCCGAGGCGAAACCCAAAGCCGAAGCGAAACCAAAGGCCGAAGCCAAGCCCAAGGCCGAGACGAAACCAAAGGCAGAAGCAAAGCCGAAAGCGAAAGCAAAGTCGGAGGCCAAGGCCGACGCCAAGCCCAAAGCCGAGGCCAAATCCGCACACGGCGACGCCCACGCGCACCCGCATCCCAACACGCCCACCGGCGGCAGCAAGATCGACAACGATTTCCTCAAGGGGATCAACGGCGTATCGAGCCCCGGCACCGACAAGGTCTCGCCCGCCGCCAAACCGGCCGGCGTATCGTCCGCGTCGCTGGTCAGCGCCGTCGCGCACCAGATCAAGCCGCATTGGAGCGCGCCGCAGGGCGTCGATACCGAACAACTCGTGACGGTGCTGGCCTGGGTGCTGAAACCCGATGGCTCCCTGGACGGGCGGCCGACCGTGGTTTCGCAGACCGGCATCACCGATGCCAACCGCGCCCAGGCGCAGCGCCATGCCGAAATGGCGATCCGTGCGGTCGAACTCGCCGCCCCTTTCAACCTTCCGCCCGCGGCCTATAGCCAGTGGCACCGCGTCACCGCCTTTCGTTTCGACCGCAAGCTGTCGCAATAGGATTTTTGCCCGATGATTTTGATCAAACGCCAATGCCTGATGCTTGCGGCCCTGATGGCCGGCCTGACCGGCGGCGCGGCGCTCGCCCAGCAGCAGGCCATTCCGGCTTCCAATGCGCAAGCCGACACCGGCGGCCTGACCGGGTCGGTCACCGATGACAGCGCGTGGCGTGACCTGGGCATTGCGATCCCCTCGTTCCCCACCGACCGATCGGTGGCGACGAGCGCCGATGGCGGCAATACCGACGCGCTGGGCCACAATCTGGCGCGCGTAGTGTTCAGCGATCTGAAAAACAACGGGCTGTTCAAACCGACCGGGCCCGATGCTCTGCCCGCGATCGGCTATGCCGAAGTCGCCGCGCCCGCCTTTGCCACATGGCGCGGGCGCTCAGCCGAAATGCTGGTGCAGGGCTTCGTCAAAGGCGGCGCCGACGGGCATATCACCGTCGGCTGCTATCTGTACGACGTCGCGCTGGGCAAGGAATTGATGCGCCAGGGCTATGTCGTGCGGCCCGATGAATGGCGCCGCGCGGCGCACAAATGTTCGGACATGGTCTATGCGCGGCTGTCGGGCGAAAGCCCGTTCTTCGATTCGAAGATCGCCTATATCGCCGAAACCGGGCCCAAGGATCATCGCCGCAAGCAATTGGCGATCATGGATTCGGATGGCGCGAACCACCGCTTCATCACCAATGGCCAGGCGACCGCGCTGACCCCGCGCTATTCGCCCAATTATCGCCAGATCGCCTATCTGAGCTATGTCGACGGCAAGCCGCGCATTTATGTCTATGACATCGGCAGCGGTCACCAGCACCTGGTCGCCGCGACCAAAGGCCCGACTTTCGCGCCGCGCTGGTCGCCCGATGGCCAGAATATCCTCTATTCGATGGCGATCGCCGGCAACACCGACATCTATCGCGTGCCCGCAACCGGTGGCGAATCGCGCCGGCTGACCAACACCCCGGGCATCAACATCGGCGGCAGCTATTCGCCCGATGGCAACAAGATCGTGTTCGAAAGCGACCGCGGCGGCAGCCAGCAGGTCTATGTGATGAACGCCGACGGCACGGGCCAGCACCGCATCAGCTTCTTCGGTGGCCGCGCTGCAACGCCCGAATGGAGCCCGCGCGGCGACCAGATCGCATTTACGTGCATCTGCGGGAACTTGCGCGTCGCGGTGATGAGCCCGCAAGGCCACGATCTGCGTTACCTGACCGACAGTTGGCAGGATGAAGCGCCGACGTGGGCCCCAAACGGGCGCATCATCCAGTTTTTCCGCACCGAAAAAGGCAGCGGCCACACCAGTATCTGGCAAGTCGACCTGACCGGGCGCAACGAACGCCGATTGAAAACGCCGGTCGATGCGTCTGATCCGGCGTGGGGCCCTGTTCTGCCATAACGCTTTCCGTTTGAGTTTTTACCCGGTCCGGCGCACCTTGTCGCAGACCGAATATGGAGCATTTCCGCATGTCGCTCAAAGTTGTTACCGTTCGCTTTGCGGCCTTGTCGCTGCTTCTCGCCAGCGCTGGCCTGGCCGGTTGCGTGCACAAGCCCAAGGAATTGCCGCCGCAGCCCAGCGGCGCCGGCATGAGCTCGCGCGACGCTCAGCCTTATCCGTCGCAGCAACAGCAGCAGCCCAATGGCCCGGTCCCGGGCAGCCAGGGCGATTTCCTGGCGTCGGTGATTTCGGACACGGTCCATTTTCAGCTCAACGAATATGGCATCGACGGCGAGAGCGAAGGCGTGTTGCGCAGCCAGGCGCAGTGGCTGTCGAAATACCACAACAAGACCGTCACGATCGAGGGCCACTGCGATGAACGCGGCACCCGCGATTACAACCTGGCGCTGGGCGAACGCCGCGCCAATGCGGCCAAGAATTATCTGATCGGGCTGGGCGTCGACGGCGGCCGGATCACCACGGTCAGCTATGGCAAGGAACGCCCGATCGCGCTGGGTTCGGACGAGGCGAGCTATGCCCGCAACCGTCGCGCGGTCACCGTCACGGTAAACTGAGCCTGCCACAAGGCGATTAATGGTGCCCGGGGCATGCAAATGCCCCGGGCTTGTGCTATGGTGCCTGCCGCTTGATGATTTTGTCGGGCGTTGGGATTTTGGGCCGGTAATGACGCGCGCGACACGATCGAATGACTGGGGCTTTCCGCGCTGGGGCGGATACGGCGGGTCGCGCGAAGCCGCGACGATCCGCATGTGCGACCGCGCCCGCTGCGATCAGCCGGGCAATTGCCCCGCGCCCAAGTCGCCCAATTCGCCCGATCGCTGGTATTTCTGCACGACACATGCCGCCGAATACAATTCCGGCTGGAATTATTTCGAAGGCCTGGACAAGGAAGCCGCCGCCGAACGCGAACGCAGCGAAAGCGCCGAAGCCGCCGGCTGGCAGCAATCGTCATGGGCCGCCTGGGGCGGTTCGGGCGACGGCAGCCGCAGCCGCGACGAATTGCGCGCACTCGAAGCGCTGGGCCTCGACCCCGACGCCGAATTTGAACTGGTCCGCAAAGCGTGGCGCAACAAGGCCAAACTGGTCCACCCCGACGTCCGCCCGGGGGATGCCGCCGCCGCGATCGAGTTCCAGCGCCTGCAAGTGGCGTATGAAGTTCTGCGCGCGGCCGAAGATCGGCGCGTTTGGAAAGGGCCGCAAGGCGAGGGTTGATCGGGTCCGGGTTCGTCGTACCCGATCATCCAACGCCGCTTATTTGAGCGGTTTTCTGAAGCGGAACACAAACCGGTCGGATTTGCCGCGAATGGCGGGATCAAACACTTTCAGCGTGTGATTGTCGCCGGGATTGGCGAGAATTTTGCTCTGTCCGTCGAACACGAAACCGGCCTTTTCCACCTCGGCGCGGACTTGCGCGGGGTCGATGCGATGCAGATCCTCGGTGTTCGCCAGGCCAGAGCCCGCCGCCGCGGCGTGGTCGCCGATGACATAATAGCCGCCGGGCTTGAGCAACGCGAAGACAGCCTTGTTCCAGGCATCAACGCTGGCGCCTTTCATGAAGGTGTCGTGGAAATCGTGGTAATTCTCGAAGGTCCAGACCACATCCATCGTGTTGCGGTATTGCGCCGGCGCATCAGAGGCGAGCGGATCTGAAATGGCCTCGACATTGCTGTGCCCAGGCTCTGCGGAGATGGCTTTTGCAGTGGCCACCGGATCCGACTTGAACCCGGCCATTTCGGCAGGAATGTAAGCGTAGACTTTGCCTTTCGGGCCGACCACGCTCGAGAAAATCCGCGACCAGTACCCGCCGCCCGGCACGACATCGACCACCGTATCGCCCGATTTCACTTTGGCGAAGGCGACAAGGTCCGCCGGATGGCGCAATGCATCCTGGTCGGTATCTTTCGTGGGACGGGTGGTCTGGGCGACGGCGGCCACGATGGCTGGAGAAGGCGACTGGGCCAGGGCCGGCACGGAAAGAAGCGCAACGGCACTCGTTATGGCGAATAGTGCTGATTTCATGAAACCCTCATCCCATTTTCCGGCTCGGCTCGCACGGCCGTTGACCGGATAGACAATACGCTACAGGTCGCCACCGGCAAGCCGGAAAACGGTGGCTTACGCCTCGCTGGTGTAGTCCGCGACTGCCTTGTCCAGCAATTGCTCGACCCGCGCTTCGTCGGGAAACCCTTCGGCGACCCACTGGTTCTCGACTGCGCGCAACAGGTGCGCGACCTGGGGCCCCACGGTCACGCCGCGTGCCACGATGGCGCCGCCTTTCAACGCAAACCGGGGCGGGGTCCATTCGCGAAACGACGCCACGCTTTCGCCCGCGATCAACAAGCGGTCGGTCGCGCCGGTAATGCCCAACCGATAAGCGAGCGCACGCGGATCGCCGGTTTCGCGCGCCGCTGCGCTCATCAACCGCTTGCGTTGCGCGCCCGACAACCGCAGGCGCGCTGCGATCGCATCGACTTGCGGCGGATCGGCGGGCAGCATCGCGGCGAGCCGGCGCAGCGGATCGGGGGCCACACCCTCGCGCTGTTCGGCGGCCATCAACGCGGGCAGGGCGGCTGCATCAGCCTCGGGCAGGACCTGCGCCAGCACGCCAAGCTCGGCCATGCGCAAAACACCGGGCGCAGGATCGGGATGCGCGAGCAAGTGGATCAATTCCCAACCGATGCGTTCACGCGACAGGCCTTTCAGCCCCTGCGCGAGTTCGGCGCAGGCGGCTTCGGCGTCGGCATCGGCGGGCATTCCACCAAAGCGCGCCTGAAACCGGAAATACCGCAGGATCCGCAAATAATCTTCGCGGATACGTGCCTGCGCGTCACCGATGAAGCGCACGTGCCGCGCTTCCAGATCGGTACGCCCACCGAAATAGTCGTCGATCGCGCCAGTGCGCGGATCAGCATAGAGCGCATTGATCGTGAAATCGCGGCGGCTCGCATCTTCGTGCCAGTCGATCGAAAACGCGACCGTGGCATGGCGCCCATCAGTGGTGACATCGCGCCGCAAAGTGGTGATTTCGACCGGGCCGCCGGGCAGTACGGCTGTCACCGTGCCATGCGCGATTCCGGTGGGTACTGCGCGGATCTGCGCCGCTTTCAGCCGCTCCAGCACCGCATCGGGCAAAAGCACGGTGGCCATGTCGATATCCTTGATCGGCAGCCCCAGCAGCGTATCGCGCACCGCGCCGCCGACCCAGCGGCACAGCCCATCGCCTGCGGGATCGAGCGCCGCGACCAACGCAGCCAGATCGTCGCGCCGCGTCCACTCCGCCGCCGGCAGCACATCATTCATGGCCACGCGATCCGCTGCGACAGATTGGCGATAATCCCGGCAGTCACGCCCCAGACGCGGTGCCCCTGCCACAGGATTTCGATATAATCGCCGCGCCGACCGTTGAATTCGGCGGTGTGGCGCGTCTGGTTGGCCGTGTTGAGCATATACCCGAACGGCGGTTCGAACCATTGCGCGACTTCGCCCGGGTTGGGCGTAATCGCGATTCCGCCGGGCACCACCGCGACGATGGGGGTGATGTCATAGCCGGTGCCAGTGCGAAACCGGTCGGTTTCACCGACCACGCGCACGAGCGCCGGGTCGATCCCCAATTCCTCATAAGCCTCGCGCAAGGCGCCCTCGATCGCGGTTTCGCCGGGATCGATCTTGCCACCGGGAAACGCAGCTTGCCCTGGATGCGCGCGCATCGTCGTCGGGCGATGGATCAGCAACACGCCCGGCCCATCGGGATGGCCTGGGCGATCGGTCACCGCGATCAGCACCGCCGCCGCCCGCATCGGCGTACCCGCCAGCGCGCGCCAGTCGCCGCGCGGCGTAAAGCCTTCCTGCGCATGGCCCTGGCCAAGCAGCACCGACAGCCGATCGAACAGCGCATCGGTCATGCCGGCGGCACCAGCGCGAAAGTCTCGCCGGCGCTCGCGACGCTCAGCGCTTCGGGCGGCGACAGCGTGAGCGCGTATTCGATCAACTGGCCATACGTGCTGCGGTTCAGCCGCGCCTCTGTGCCATGGCGCACGCCGAGGTAAAATGCGGGTACGTCTGCGCTCCCTGCGGTGCGCAAGCGATGATCGGGCCCGGCCAGAACAACATCGTCAGTGTTCAGCCGAAACGCCAGCACCGGCTGGCCCGCGGTATCATGGCGCACTTGCATGTCGGTCGCGATAAACGCCGCGTCCTCGACCACGATCGACAGGTTTTCGACCGGCGTGCGAAGGAAATGTGCGCCATCGGCATCGCGGACCAGCAGTGTCGAAAACGCGCGAACCATCGCCGGGCGCGTGATCGGCCCGCCATCGTGAAACCACGAGCCATCGGTAGCGATACGCATCAGGCTGTCGCCGTTCTGCGCGGGAGTCCACTGGTCGACGGGCGGCAGTCGGCGATCGGCGACGGCCTGCGCCAGTTCGGCCAGGCTCATCGCGGCAAGTTCTGGGGGTGGCGTGTATGGCATGGCAATAGCCCTGCCAGATCAGGTCAGCCGCGCCAAGGGCCCAGAGTGCCCTCGGCCGGCAGGACCGACGGATTGGCGGTGCGGCAAAGCAGGCGATGCTGTTCGAACGGCCCGGGCAATTGCCAGCCACTGGTGTGCGCGTTCGAAAATCCAAAAAAGCGTTCGTAATATTCGGGATCGCCGATCATCACTTGCGGCAGAGGCGCGCGCGGATCGATTGCGGTGACAGTTGCGGTGACCAGCGCCTGGCCAAAGCCTTTGCCCTGCAGCGCGGGCATGACCGCGACCGGTCCTACCAGGATCATCGGATGGCGCCGTCCGGCAGTGTCGGTCAGCGCGAGCGGCCAGCACTGGATACTGCCCGCCAGCATGTCGTTTTCATCGAGCGCGGCGAACGACAGCGCGTCCAGCGTTTCGGTCCCTTCGCGCAGGCGATAGGCCGTGCGCAAATGCCGTGCGGGTTCGAACGCGGTGTCGAGCAGGGCCTCGACCAGGGCGGGATCGACATCGGCGAGCGGAATGATCGTGGACACTTGGGCAAACGTCTTTCGGGGGCAGGAAACCGCGCCGATAGCGGGCCTGCCCCCCCATCGCAACCGATTCAGCCGTCGGCAAAGGCAAATGGCGCGGCAATGCGGCGATAATCGTCGGGCAGGATTTCGCGGCCCAGCGGTGGTTCGGCGCGCGCGGTGCATTGCGCGCGGTTGCACAGGCGACAGGTCATGCCGACTGGGGTCGGGGCAGGCGGGGTATCCCCGCGCGCATAGACAAGCTTTGGCGCGTGTTCGGCGGCGCACACCAGCGCGATCGCGCGCATCGTTGTAGGCCGTCCGTACCCGCTGCCGCCACTCGCGACAGCCCGCGCGATCGAAAAAAACCGTTGTCCGTCGGGCATTTCGAGCCACTGGGTCAGCACTTCGTGCGGCGCGGTCAGCGCATGGTGGACATTCCACAACGGGCACCCCCCGCCATGCGCGGCAAACGGAAAACCCGCGCCATCCAGCCGTTTCGACACATTGCCCGCCGCATCCACACGCAGGAAAAAGAACGATACACCGCGCAATGTGGTCAGCCGATGCGCGACTTGCTCGAAACTGGTGCCGAACAGCCCGGCCAGCGCGTCGATATCATAGCCGCGCATTTCGGCGGCGCGGGCAAAGCGGTCATGCGGCATGATCATCGCGGCGGCCGCATACCCGGCCAGGGCGCGGCGCACGAGCTGCGTCGCGGTGTCCCCGGCAAAGCTTTCGCCGCGCATGATGTCGCCGATCTCGGACCGCATCGCGGAATAGGCGATGTGCAGCGCGATCTGCCATTTGCGCGCGGTGGCCGACAGCGCGTCATCGATCAGCAGTTGTTCGCCATGCCGGTCGTACCGCCGCAGCGCGCCCATCATCACATCGGCGGGAAGGAACCGCGCGCGAATGCCCTGTTTGCGCAACCATTCGACAGTCCCGCCACCGGTCGCGATGTCGTCGGCCAGCGCCGCCGCGCGAGTCTCCAGCGTGGCGAAATGGTTGCCCGCGCGCGCCAGGAACCGCCGCGTTTCACCTACGGCATCCGCAGCAGGATCGTGCCCCGCGCCTTCGCGCAAGCCCGCCAGCGCCTGTTGTTCGCGCGCATAGGCGCCGTGCAGCCGCAACATCGCCTCGGCCATGCCGGGAAAGCTTGTCGCGACATCGGCGATTTCCAGCGCAGGCAGATCGATCTCGGCAAAGATCGGGTCCTTCAGCATTGCGACCAGCCGCTGCGCATAATCGTCGCGTGCGTCGGCGGCGAGCTCGCTCATATCGAGCTTGTACGTGCGCGCCAGGCGCAGCAGCAGGTCCGCGGTCAGCGGTCGCTGGTTGCGCTCGATCAGCGCGATATAGCTGGGCGATATCTCCATGTCCTCGGCCATGGACGCCTGGGTCAGGCCGAGTTCGCGGCGTAACCGCTTGATACGCGGCCCTAAAAATAGCGGGCGAGAGGCCTGTTCGCGAGGAGGTTGCGCCATGACAGAAGCTTTCAGTGTGATCTGCACAACTGTACAAGCATTATCTGTAAAGTTTGACAACAAGACTTCGCGGGACATTCCTTAGGTGCGACGCGCTCGCTAGTCCGCTCCCATCACACGGGAAGCAGGACTTGCGACAATGACCTACCAACAGACCATCGCCGAAACAGATGCCGCGATCGCCACGTTCGGCCAGCATTGGGACGGCATCGAGGCCGAGCCCGCCGCGCGCATGCGCCTGCAGAACCGCTTCCACACCGGGCTCGATATCGCGCGCTACACCGCAAAGATCATGCGCGCCGACATGGCCGCCTATGACGCCGACCCTGCGCAATACACGCAGTCGCTGGGCTGCTGGCACGGCTTCATCGGCCAGCAGAAGCTGATCGCGATCAAGAAGCATTTCGGCACGACCAAGGGCCGGTATCTGTACCTGTCGGGCTGGATGGTTGCGGCGCTGCGCAGCGAATTCGGGCCTCTGCCCGATCAGTCGATGCACGAGAAGACGAGCGTTCCCGCGCTGGTGGCCGAGCTGTATACGTTCCTGAAGCAGGCCGATGCGCGCGAACTGGGCGGCATGTTCCGCGATCTCGACAAGGCGCGGAATGCGGGCAACGCAGTCGAGGCGCAGCGTATCCAGCATGCGATCGACCATTATGAAACGCATGTCGTGCCGATCGTTGCTGATATCGACGCGGGCTTTGGCAATGCCGAAGCGACCTATCTGCTGGCGAAGAAGTTCATCGAAGCGGGCGCGTGCTGCATCCAGATCGAAAACCAGGTTTCGGACGAGAAGCAGTGCGGCCACCAGGACGGCAAAGTCACCGTGCCGCACGAGGATTTCATCGCGAAAATCCGCGCGGTTCGCTACGCATTCCTGGAAATGGGCGTCGATGACGGGATCATCGTGGCGCGCACCGACTCGCTCGGCGCCGGGCTGACCAAGCAGATCGCCTATACCCGCGAAGCTGGCGACATCGGCGACCAGTACAACGCGTTCCTCGATTGCGACGCGGTCGACGCGGCCAATCCCGGCCACGGCGATGTCCTGATCAGCCGCGATGGCGCGCTGCTGCGGCCCAAGCGGCTGGCATCGAACCTGTTCCAGTTCCGCCCCGGCACGGGCGAAGACCGGGTCGTGCTCGACTGCATCAGCAGCCTGCAGAACGGCGCCGACCTGCTGTGGATCGAAACCGAAAAACCGCACATCGGGCAGATCGCGGCCATGGTGAACCGCATCCGCGCAGTCGTGCCGCATGCCAAGCTGGTCTACAACAATTCGCCCAGCTTCAACTGGACTCTGAACTTCCGCCATCAAGTCTATGACCTGTGGGCGGGCGAAGGTCGCGACGTGTCGGCGTATGACCGCGCGCGGCTGATGAGTGCGGATTATGACGCGACCGAATTGGGGATCGAGGCCGATCATCGTATCCAGACGTTCCAGCGCGATGCGGCGCGCGAGGCGGGGATTTTCCACCACCTGATCACGTTGCCGACGTACCACACTGCTGCGCTCAGCACGGATAACCTGGCCAAGGGCTATTTCGGCGATGCAGGCATGCTCGCTTATGTCGAAGGCGTGCAGCGGCGCGAAATCCGCGAAGGCCTGGCATGCGTACGGCACCAGAACATGGCCGGATCGGACGTGGGCGACGATCACAAGGAATACTTCGCCGGTGACGCGGCGCTGAAAGCGGGCGGTGCGCACAACACGATGAACCAGTTCGCCGCTTAATACCCTCCCTCTGGTCATCCGGGCACCGCGCGCAAAAGGCAGCGGGGCCCCGGATCAAGTCCGGGGCGACGGGAGGAGGGGTTTGTTTGAAAACGAAATGTTTAACACAGGAGACTGATCATGGCTGAACCACAAAGGGCCCGTGCGGTCCTTTCGACCGAAGATTTCAAGCTGATCCGCGAAGCGGTCCTGTCGCACTTGCGCCAGGTCGAGGACACGCCCGATTCGGTGAAGTTCTCGAACCTGTATCATCGTCTCGGCAGCGCGCTGGGCCGGTAATCGCCGTTCCTTGGGAGAGGAGGGGGCCCGCAGTGTCGTCAGACGCTGCGGGTCCTTTGCGTCATGGTTTCAAACTCGCCGCCACATCGGCCAGATGCCCGTCGTTGGGCAGCGGCGTGATGCCTAGCAGCTTGGTCATCAGCGGATAGACATCGACATTGGGGAAGGGCGGAAGAACCCGCCCCGCCTGAAACGCCGGGCCATTGGCGATAAACAGCGCCCCCATCAGCGGATCGTGATTGTCATAGCCATGCGCGCCCTTTTCGACGCCCGGGTGTGAAGCCTGGCCGCGCGCAAAACCTTCGCGCGTCAGCACCAGCCAGCCGGTTTCGACTTCGCAGACCAGATCCGGCACGCGCGGATTGCTGCCGTAATGCAGGTTGGCGGGGACTTTCGCCTTTGGCCAGCAGTGCATATGCGGCTGATGGCGCAGCAGCGCGCGGCGCATCTCTTTCGCGCGGCGGGTATCCGGGATATCGATCCCGACGACGGGCCCGTCGAACACGACTTTGACCGCGGGCACGTCGATCACATCGTCGAGCATGACCAGGTTGTGCGGCCCGACCGGCGCCATGCCGTGATCGGCGACGATGATCAGGTTGGCCGCAATCCCGCGCGCTTTCAGCCCCGCCACCAGCCGGGCGACAGCGGTGTCGATCGTCGTGATCGCCGTATTGAGCTCGGGCGAATCGGGTCCGAACCCGTGGCCCGCGCTATCGACGGCCTCGAAATACAGCAGCGCCAGGCTCGGGCGCTGATCGGCGGGCAGGTCGAGCCAGCCGAGCACGGTATCGACGCGCGCATCGGGCGAAATCTTGTGGTCGAAATCGTGGTACAATCCGGGCCGCACGCCCTGGTGCACAACCGCGACGCCGGGCCAGAACTCCACCCCGGTATGCACCCCGGCGCGTTCGGCGGTGACCCAGATCGGCGTGCTTTCGCCCCACCACTGTTCGTCCTTGCTCGCCATCGAAAACGCGCCGGGCATCGCCTTGTCGACGAAGTTGTTGTTCACGATGCCGTTGTGATCGGGATAGAGCCCGGTCACCAAAGTGGTGTGATTGGGGAATGTGACCGAGGGAAACGACGGGAGCATCCGTTCCGCACGCACGCCATCGGCGGCGAGCGCGGACAGCGCCGGGCTGATCCCGCGATTCAGGTAATCCGCGCGAAACCCGTCGATCGAGATCAGGATGACGGGCGCGGGATCGGCCAGCGCGGGCGTGGCGATAAAGGCCAGTGCTAATGCAAGTGTTGCAGTCAGAATTCGCATGTCAGCCCTCGTCGATTACCCGGATCACGCGGGCGCTAGGCTGGCTTGGTTTCACGCGAAAGACAATCTCTGTTCAATCGACGACTTCATCCCCCTTTGCCGGCCGCGACACCAACGATCGTGGTGTTCGCAGACGGGATCGAAATCTTGAACGGGCCGCCGAATTCCTGGGCGGCCGGGCCGTAGAATGCCGGCACGATTGTGCCGCTGCCCGCGGTCACGCCGGTCAGCGTGCCAGTCTGGGCGACGCCGCTCGCCAGTGATCCCGATGCGTTGAATGTCCCGTAATCGGTGCCCGCGCTTTTCAGGCCAAAGCTGCCGAAATAACCCTGCATGTCGAAATTGATCGCAAAAGTTGCAGTGCCGGTGACGCCCGCGCTGGCATTGGTCGCGCTGTTGTACGCGGTACCATAGGCGACGCCGGTGTAATTCGCCGATCCGGAGCGCGCCTGGATGACCGAGGCGCTGGTGGCCAGGCCGTAAGTGAACCACGATACGGCCTGCGTGCTGCTGCCAGGAGTAGCCGGTCCCTGCCATGATCCGAACGACATATATGTCAGCGCGACTTCGGTGTTGGCGCTGCCCGGCTTGTACAGGTTGATCGCGGTCGTGCCATTGGCATTGGTCACGACGTAATCGGAGAAATTGGTGTTGGTGCTCGCAACTGTGCCCGTGGCGGTTGTCGTGCTCGTGCCTGTGCTTGGCGGCGCGCTGGTTGTGCCGCTCGTGCCGCTGGTGCCGCTCGTGCCCGTCGTCGTGCTGGTGCTCGTGGTATTCACCGCATTGCTGCTGGTCAAAGTCACGCTGGTCAATCCCGCGGGGGCGACGGTGGCCCCACCGTCGCTCGAGATCGAAATCGTGCCGGCGGCAATTGCCGTGGTCGGGCTGGCGCTTTCGACCATCTGCGCGCCCTGGATGGCATAGCTCTGGGTGGTGACGGGCGCGGTCGTGGTCGTCGAAGTGGAGCCGGACGTCGATGTCGACGTGGACGTGGATGTCGAGGTTGACGTCGAAGTTGACGCGACGGTCTGGGCGAGCGGTGGCAGCGATGAATTCTCGTTGCCCCAGATCACGCCACTGGCGCTGCTGCCGTCGATGCCGGTGGTGGTGAACGATGCGCCCAGGTTCTGCGCGACAGGGCCGTAGAACTGGCCGGCCAGTGTCCCGCTCGATCGGCTGTTCAGCCCGGTATAGACGACGGTGCCGGTAAACGCGTTGGCGCTCGATGACAGGCTGCCCGATCCGCTGAGCGTGGCGCCGCTGCCATAATTGGTCTGCGAAACGATCCCGGTCTCGCTGAGCGTCGCGCTGGTCGTCATCAGCGCGTTGGCAAAGTCGATATCCATGCGCCCGGTGCCCTGGAAAAAGCGCGCCTCGAGGCCGATCGGGGACACCAGGCCATAGACGCTGGTGGCATAGGCCGCGCTGCCGGTGCGGGGCACTTGCGCCGCGGTCGAGGGCAGGCCGTAAATAAAGAAATCGACCGTGACATCGCTGCTACCCGTTCCCGTCACCGTGCGTTGCCAATAGCCGAGTCCGGAATATTGCGGTGAAGTGGCGCTGTAACCGGTAATGCTGGCCGCTTCGATCGTCAGGCGGTCGGTCGTCGTGCCGCTGGTGATCGAATAGACCGAAATCCCGCCTCCTGCGCCCGACTGGGCGGCTGTAAGCAGGTTGGCCGGCGCAAATTTCTGGCTGCGGCCCTGGGTCGATACGGTGTAGCTGTTCGACGGAAGGTCATAGCTGAACGTCAGTGCCTGGCTGGTCGACGATGCGGCCGAGACATTGGCGCTGGCGGCGATCGTGTCGTGTGCGCTGGCCGCATTGTTGGCAAATGACTGGCTGGCGACGAGGTCGGCCAGCGTGGTGCTGGTGGTCGGGGTGGCGACTGTGCTGACGCTGGCGACTGAGCCACCACCGCCGTCTCCGCCGCATCCGCCCAACAGCATGATCGCACCGATCGTGCATGGTATGCCAAGTGCCTTGAACATGACGCGCGCCCCCCGCAAGGGCCGCGGAACCGGCTAGAAAGCAGAGGCTAGCCCCACTTCGCCGGCAACCCTTTTGTAACCATAAATCTGCACCGTCGATTGGTTGCGGTCCATCCGCATTCGGACAAGTGGGGACAGGGAACCGATGCGAATTTGGCGCAATGTTGCCGCCAGGCTCAGGCCATTGGCGTTGTCGATGCGCCGGTCGGTAAACAGGCTGAGCCGCTGGTCGGCGGCGAGGTGGTTGTAGGTCAGCGTCGCGGTCAGCGTGGCATGGCCGATCTCGCGATAGAGATACGGACTGAACCCGCCGCCGGTGATCGCATAGCCGGGATCGCGCGCGCCCTGGCGATTGGCGGTGAGCGACATGCCGCCGCCAAAGCGCGCACTGAACGCGCGATCGAGCCCCGCGCTGCCGCCCCAGGCAACGCCGGTTTCCAGCGCATCGCGCTCGTTCTTGACATAGGAATGGCTGACCCCGGCGCGGATCTGCGCGCGTTTGCCCAGCCGGTGCTGCCAGTCGACGCTTTCGCCGACCGAAAACGTATAGGGGTCGGCGCCATACCAGCGCCAGCCGGGCCCGACCGACAGGCTGATCCGGTCGGGCCCTTTGGCCCATTCGGGGCCGATCTGCGGCGCCACGATTACATCGTCGAATTCGGGATCGCGATAGATATTCGCGCTGCCCGACAAGCGCGCGAGCATCGTCAGGTGCGGATCCAGCGGCACGCGCGCAAACGCCTGGCCGCGCACGACCGCGCCCAGGCCCGATGTCGCCTGCGCATCGCGGCTGAGCGTGAAATCGCCGATCACGGTGTTGAGCGAGGATCCGCTGGTGGCGCGGTTGATATTGCTGTCGGGGGCCAGCGCGACTTCGATGCTGCCGCCGATCGGGCGGATCGCATCGAGCGCCTGCTGGTAAAACCGCACCGCGCGGCTGACTTCGGGCGGCAGGTCGAGCGCCTGCGCCGCGCGCAATTCGCGGCCGGCCGCGGCCATATGCCCCAATTCCGCATCGAGCTTCGCCAGTTCGAGCCGGACCGGCGCGGCACCTGGCTGTTCGTCGAGAATCTTGCGGCACAGGATCGCCGCCTCTGCCTTGCGGCCGGGCTGTACCGCGATCAACTGCGCCAGGCGAAACCGCGCTTCGTTGCGAATGGCGCGGTCTGGGTTGCCGGTCAGCGCGCGCAGGGCGGCTTCGGCGGTGACCAGGTCGTGTGCCGCGGCGGACTTGGCCGCGAATTCGAACAGTTGCGCAGGCGTCAACTGGACCTTTGCCGGCGCGGCAGCAACCGGCGCATCGGTGCCGAGCGCCAATGCGAAAACCCAAGCGAATATCATTGTAGTGTGCAGTGCCCCCAGATTCCCCAATGATGTGATGGCGATACGCGCGCCGGTGCGCAAGCGGCGATGCGGCCAATTTGATCGCGCCGCACATAAAGGTCTCGATCAAGTCAAACTTGGGCAACGATGATTTTTTCTCGCACGACATAACTCAATTAATTGAGTAGAGATAACTCGTCGGGCCGGGATGTCCTCCTCCTCCCCATTCCGGTCCGGCCGCGGCCTTTGACACTTGCACCGCGTCATCAATCGCTAAAAGGAATTGCACGATGCCGAAAAAGTCCCGATCCCCCAAAGCGTCGCGCGCCGACTTTGTCCTGCCCCGCCTGCCGCATCCCTCGTGGCATTGGGCTGTGTCAGGCGGTCAGACGCAGGCGCCGGTCGGTTCGGCCGAAGATTTCTGGAGTCGCCTCGGTCTCTGATACGGGACCTGTATTTCAACGGGAAAATGCCGATCTTTGTCTGATATGAAAACCGCCCTGATTATCCGCCACGTGCCGCATGAAGGCGTTGCCGCCTATCGCGAACCGATCGAGGCCGCCGGCTACCAGGTCGATCGCGTCGATGTCGGCGATCCGGCATTCGCCGGCCGCTGCCTGACCGAGCCCGACCTGGTGATCATGATGGGCGGCCCGATGGCGGTCTATGACCGCGCGACGTATCCGTGGATCAACTGCCAACTGCACCGCCTGGCCAAGCGGCTCGAGGCCGATCGCCCGACCCTGGGCGTATGTTTCGGCGCGCAGATGATCGCGGCCGCCCTGGGCGCGCGCGTCTATGCGGGCGGGACGCAGGAAGTCGGATTTCATCCGGTGACCGTCCACGACGAAACCAGCCCGCTGCGCCATGTCGCCCACGTCCCGATGCTGCACTGGCACGGCGATACGTTCGATCTGCCCGAGGGCACGCGGTTGCTCGCTTCGAGCGATGTCTATGCGCATCAGGCGTTTTCGCGCGGGCGCAATCTGCTGGCGCTGCAATTCCACGGCGAAATGGGCGAAGACCCGCGTGTCGATGCGTGGATCGCGCAAGGGGCGGCCGATATGGTCGCGGCCGGGCAGACTGCGGATGGCATTCGTGCTGCCTACGTGGAGCACGGGCCGCGCGCGATTACCGCGAGCCGGGCGATGATCGCTGAGTGGCTCTCGGGGCTGAATTGATACCGAACAGGGCCTCCGGCGGCCTAGGGCCATTGCCCTAGGGACCCGTTACTGTTTTGAACTGCGCGTTGGCTATGCGTTTGTGCGCCCCCGCGCAGCGGCCTGTCTCCCGACGCAGCGGCGGGAAATTACGCCGAACAGACACATCAACGCGGACGGTAACGGGATCCAAGGGCCCCTGGCCCTTGGCCGCCGGAGGCACCTAAATAGCGGACACGCCGCGCCTGAGCTGTGCCAGCACAGTGGGCAACGTATTGATGCCCCAGTGCTCGGCATATCGTCCGTCCTTGATGCGGACGATATCGATTACGTCGATGCTGACACTTTGCCCGGTGGGCTCGATACCCATCAGGACACCGCTATGCGTTCCGGTGATCGTCTTGCGGGTGGTGACCATATCGCCTTCGCACACCTGGTCGTGGATCGTGACGGTTAGGCCGTCCAGGGCCGGACGCAACACGGTCTGAAAGGTGTTCCACATGCCTTCCGGCCCGGCCGGACTTCCCGGTGGCGCGGAGTGATTGACGAACGCCGGGTCCATCAGCGAGTCGAAGGCCTGACGGTCTCCGGCGCCGATGACCTCGGCATTGAAACGGCGCACTGCGGCTTTGTTGACTTCGATCGACATGGCTTCCTCGCTTGACAGGTCCGAGCCTATATATACAGCATCACTGTATATCAAGCGTGTTGAGTGGCCGCGCGATCCGGGGGAAGGTGCATGCATGTCAAAGCTTGAAGACAGCGATCATGCCGAGGCGGCGGCGCTGGGTGAGAATTTGCGCCGTGCCGTCGGGCGTTTTGTGCGTGCTGTTCGCGCAGACGCAGACACGCCTCGTTCGGCGCAGTCCGAGACGCTGGCGCTTCTGGAGCGCGAGGGGTCGATGAACATCGCCAGCCTGGCGCAATTGCGGAACGTGAAGCACCAGACGATGCGCGTGATCATCGGTCAGTTGGAGAGCGGCGGCCTGGTCGTGCGCGAGAGCGATCCTGCCGATCGCCGCAGCCAGATCATTACGTTATCGCGCGCCGGGAGTGCCGTGCTGATCCGTGACCGGGCCGATCGCGCTTCCAGGATCGACGTCATGATCCGGGAGCAGGTCTCGCCGCAGGAGCGCGTGCTTCTCGGCCAGGCGATTGCGATTCTGGATCGGATGAGCGCCGCCACCGAGCCTTGATTGCTGGGCGTTAGTCTTCGCCCCGCAAGCCGTCACGCCAGCGGACAATCCGCGCCAAGGCGTCCTGCAGCATCGCCGCCGGTTTCGAATGGCACAGGCGCAGGATATGCCGCGGCGCGTCGTCGCCTTCCCATAGCGCGGACAGCGGGATCGAGGCGACGCCGGCTTCGCGCACCAGGCGCTCGGCGACGGTGCGGTCGTCGATCGCGATGCCGCTCGCAGCCAGGTCGATACAACTGAACCAGGTCGCCACGCCGGGCAATACGGCAAAGCCATTGGCGCGCAGGCCATCGCCGAGCACCGCGCGGGTCGATGCCCAATCGGCAACCTGGCCATCGATCAGCGCGTCATCGGCCAGTCCTTCGGCAATCGCCCATTGCAGCATCGGCGGGGTGGTAAAGGTCAGGAACTGATGGGCCTTGGCCAGCACCGCGGCCACTTCGGGTGCAGCGATCATCCAGCCGACTTTCCAGCCCGTCGCGCCGAAAATCTTGCCCGCCGATCCGATCTTGACGGTGCGTGTGGCCATGCCCGGCTCGGCCAGCAGCGAAACATGGGTGCCGCCGTCGAACCGCACCGTTTCCCAGACTTCGTCGCAGATCACGAACAGGTCGTGCGTGACCGCGATCTGGCTCAACATCGCGCGTTGCGCGGCGTCCATCACGGTGCCGGCCGGGTTGAGCGGATCGTTGACGATCATCGCGCGGGTTTTTGGCGTAATCGCGGCGACGATCGCATCGCGGTCATAGGCCCAGTGCGGCGGCATCAGCGGCACGAACACCGGCACCCCGCCGACCCGGCGCACGAGCGGGGCATAGGCATCATAGGCGGGCTGAAACAACAACACTTCATCGCCCGGGCTGACCACCCCGAGCACCGCGGCGGCCACCGCCTCGGTCGCGCCCGAGGTCACGATCACCTGATCGCGCGTCAGGTCCAGCCCCTGGCGCCGTTGGTAGAACGCTGCAATCGCGTCGCGCAGTTCGGGAATGCCCACCATTGGCGGATAATGGTGTGATCGTTCGGCCATCGCGCGCGCGACGGCGGCGGACAGGGCCGCCGGCGGCGGGGCATCGGGAAAACCCTGGCCCAGGTTGATCGCGCCATATTCGCGGGCAAGCCCCGACATATGTTCGAAAATCGTGGTGGGCAGGGCGGTGTAGACGGGGTTGAGCGCGTGCATGGGGGCAGTCTAGCAAGCCGATACGGCAAGGGAAACCGGGCGTTGGTCGCCGACGCACAACAGTTCGTCGATGGAACATGTCCGGATGGGGTTCGTTTACCCAATCTTAGTGTACCAATGAGGAGGGTTTCATGGAACATGGTTTGATCGCGTGGCTGATTATCGGCGCAATTGCCGGGTTTCTCGCCGGCAAGGTGATGAGCGGCGGCGGCTATGGCCTGATCGTCGACATCATCCTGGGCATTGTCGGCGCCTTTGTTGGCGGCTGGCTGTTCGGGCTGCTTGGTGTTGCGCCTGGTAGCGGGCTGATCGGATCGATCATCACCGCGTTTATCGGCGCAGTGGTTGTCCTGTTCGCAGTGCGCCTGATCAGTCGAGCCTGACAAGGTTTAAAATACGGGATTATAAGAGCGCTCCGCCCTCAGGGTGGAGCGCTTTTTTCAATGGAGGGGTGATGCCTTTGCGCGCCAACCAAAGATTATCGTCGCCCCGGACTTGATCCGGGGTCCCGCTTTCTTCTGTGTGAGCCCGCAATCCAGCCGGGCGCGCGAGAAGCAGCGGGATCCCGGGTCAAGCCCGGGATGACGAACAAAAGCGAAAAAAAGTTAGCCTAAAGCCGCTTGCTTTTCCTCGGCCAGGCGGTCGAGTTCGGCGCGGGTCTTGCGTTCGGAGGCGGTTTTCAACTGGCCGCAGGCGGCGTCGATATCGCGGCCACGCGGTGTGCGGATCGGGGCCGAAATGCCCGCGGCGAATACGATGTTCGAAAAGCTGCGGATGCGTTCCGGCGTCGAGCATTCGTAGGGCGCGCCGGGCCAGGGGTTGAACGGGATCAGGTTGACCTTGGCGGGCAGGTCGTATTCCTTCAGCAGGCGGACGAGCTCGCGCGCGTCGTCGTCGCTGTCGTTCTTGTCCTTCAGCATCACGTATTCGAACGTGATCCGGCGCGAATTCGATGACCGGGGGTATGCGGCACAGGCGCCGAGCAGCTCCTCGATGCCGTATTTGCGGTTGATCGGCACGATTTCGTCGCGCACGTCCTTGGTCACCGCGTGCAGCGAAACTGCCAGGTTGACCCCGATTTCATCGCCGCAACGCGCCATCATCGGCACCACGCCGCTGGTCGACAAAGTGATCCGCCGGCGCGACAGCGCCAGGCCATCGCCATCCATCACGACTTTCAGCGCGTCGCGGACATTGTCGAAATTGTACAGCGGCTCGCCCATGCCCATCATCACGATATTGGTCAGCAGGCGCCCATCGGCGCTGTAATCGCGCGCGGTGGTTTCGTCTTCTTCGTCGATATCCTCGACCAGGCCGGCCATATTGCCGCCGCCACGGGGCCATTCGCCCAGCGCATCACGCGCCAGCATGACCTGGCCGACGATTTCGCCCGGCGTGAGGTTGCGCACCAGCCGCATCGTGCCGGTGTGGCAAAACCGGCAGTTCAGGGTGCAGCCGACCTGGCTCGACACGCACAAGGTGCCGCGATCGGCGTCGGGGATGAACACCATTTCGTATTCGTGGCCGTCCGACGTGCGCAACAGCCATTTGCGCGTGCCATCGGTCGACGCCTGCGCCTCGACCACTTCGGGCCGGCTGATCACGAAGCGCGCGTCGAGCCACGGCTGCATCGTTTTGGCGATGTCGGTCATCGCGGTAAAATCGGTGACGCCGCGGTGATAGATCCAGTGAAACACCTGTTTTGCGCGCAATTTCGCAGCGCGCGGGTCGAGTGTCGCCGCAGCGAACACGTCGATGATCGCCTTTCGCGACAGGCCCATCAGGTCGACGCGGCCATCGGCGCGCGGCGTGACTTCACGCGGCAGGGGGACGGGGTCGAAATGACCCGGGATCGGCATCAGGTGTGTAGACATGGCGCGCCTATACGCGAGGTGCCCCCCAAGAGCAAATTGGCGCGTGATGGCCATGGTTGCGTCAACCTGTAATACATTGTCACACGACCGGTTTTGCACAGTTGTGGGGCATAAACACGGGGTGTGTGGCGTTATAGGAGCCAATCAGGCTACACGCCCGTCGCTATACAGGCCATTCCGGGCAAACGCCCGCTGGGGGATTTTCGTTTATGAAGACCGTTTTTTCGATGTTGGCTGCCGGAATGGCGCTGATGCTGGTCACGCCCGCCTGCGCGCAGGAGGATGACGACACCCCTGATGTGAACCAGGCGCTGACCCCGGTCGAAGGTTTCGGTGGCCTGCATGTCGAGGGTAGCGTGGGCTGGGACCATCTGAACGCGACATCGATCCGGACGATCACCAACACCATCAACCAGACCAAGGGCACCGCATCGGGCGTGATGTTTGGCGCCGCGATCGGCTATGACTTCCCGCTGACCGACAAGGTTCTGCTCGGCGCCGAACTGGGCGTCTACGGCAGCACGACGAAGTGGAACAACTCGGCCAACCTGGTCACGAACTCTTTCGACAATTCGCTGGTCAAGGTTTCGCCCGATGTCTTCATCGGCGGCCGCGTCGGCTATGTGCTCAATCGCAAGACCGAAGTCTATGCCAAGGCCGGGCTGAGCACGTTCCACTTTTCGTCATACGGCACCGATGGCAACGAAATGCTGCATGAATCGGCGAGCGCCACGGGCCTGCGCGGCGGCATCGGCATCGAGCGCCAGTTGAACAAATTCTTCTATGTGAAAGTCGAATACGACTACACGCATTACGGCAGCGAGCAGTACAATTATGGCGACGCGACGCCGAATGCGAGCGTCTACAATCTGCGCGGCAATCGCCAGCAGGCGCTGATGAGCTTCGGCTTCCACTTCTGAATTCCGCGCCCCTCCCGGTGGGGAGGGGCGTAATTCAGTTTTGTAACACATTGTCATGTAATGCAATTTTACCGCGACCGGGGGAATGGTCGGGCAGGCTCCAGCGTTTAGGCTTCCATCGGGGGGCATATTCGAATGGAGAATACCGATGAAGACCATGTACGCCCTGCTGGCCTGCGGCCTGTCAGTGATCGCCTCCAGCCCGGTATTTGCGCAAGGCACAGATACCAGCGGCCAGACCCCGGCGCAGGCGTTTAGCGGCGCGACCGTCGAAGCGACGTTCGGCTGGGATCACCTCGGTGACAAGTCGCTCAAGGACATCGACCAGTCGGCTTATGCCAAGGGATCGGGTAACGGCGTTACCTATGGTGGCGCGGTCGGATACGACGTTCCGGTGACCACGAATGTGACCCTGGGCGCCGAAGTCGGAGTCTACGGCAATTCCGGCCGGTGGAACAACACGACCAATCTCAACGCGGGCACGTTCAACACCGCGTCGGTCAAACCGGGCCGTGATGTGTTTGTCGGCGCGCGGATTGGCTATGCGCTGTCGCCCAAGACCGAGCTGTTCGGCAAGGCCGGCTACACCAACATGCGCTTCGGCCTCGAGGGCAGCAACGGCGTCGAGGACGTCTACGAGAAGAAAAATGCCAGTGGCTTTCGCCTCGGCGCCGGCGTCGAGCAGAAGCTGACCAAAATGACCTATGTGAAGCTCGAATACGACTATTCGCACTATGGCACGGGCCAGACCAACTATTACGGCAACACGCCCGACGGCAGCAATTTCGACATTCGTGCGAACCAGAGCCAGATCCTGGGCAGCGTCGGCCTGCGCTTCTAAACCCGTTTGACAGTTCAGGGGTGGGGGCCTTTACGCGCCACGTCGAGGAGGGGTTTTTCCCCCGCGCTCCCACTCCTGTTATCCGCCGAGATGCGTTTTTACAGAACCTATCACTCCGTCGTCCCGGGCTTGACCCGGGACCCCACATCTTCTGACTACGCATGGGTCGCGCAAAAGGCCGGGGGGTCCCCGGGAA